>Ga0114951_10000220_pt1 | contig 81692 bp, 80 predicted proteins | sample AM7aDNAmetaG_FD_88677 | JGI IMG/M metagenome (GOLD analysis project Ga0114951, IMG submission 88677) | Freshwater microbial communities from Finland to study Microbial Dark Matter (Phase II) - AM7a DNA metaG | ecosystem: Environmental > Aquatic > Freshwater > Lake | place: Finland: Lake Alinen...
AGCGAAGCCTTGGGTTGGTACTCCAAAACAGGGCGAAGTGAGCTTAGTCGGGGGCAGATTTAGCTGTTTTTTACTAGACATTTTTGCTAAAATAGGTTCGAGCTTCGTTGTAGAGATTCACCAGCAAACAACCAAGAAATAGATTCTCTCGACGGTCATAGTAAAGTAAATTTACGGTGAAAATCAAACACGCCCTTTTGCCCGGGTTAATAATTTTATCGATTATTCTTGGCATTGTACTGATCGGAAATCCGAGCCGTTTTTTTGTCCGCAAAAATCCCCTACCGCAAACTGTTTCGGAAAAACCGGAAAATATAATCCCGCCGGAAAGTTCCAAACCTGATGTCGCGCAAAAAAAAGAAAATAACGCGACAACATCCGTATCGAATTTTTCTGGCGAGGATATTAAAGAATATTACGGCCCGGTCCGTCATGTCTTTTTCCATAGCTTGATCGTCTATCCGCAAATGGCTTTGGCCGACACCGGAAATACCAATGGATACAGAGACAACATGCTCACTGTTGAGCAATTTAAACAAGTTTTACAACAGCTTTATGAAAACCATTTCCTGCTGATCGACGCCAAACTCCTGTACTCGTTCAACAAGAACGGCAGTATCCGCCAAAATAAATTATATCTGCCAAAAGACAAGAAACCGCTTATCCTTTCGATCGACGACCTTAGCTATTATTCATACATGAAAAACGGCGGCTTCGCCCATAAATTGATCCTGGAAAATGGCATCGTTGAAACGGAAATATTGACGCCAAAAGGAAATAAAATAATTACCGATGATGGCGATGTTGTGCCCATAGTAGACGCGTTCATCAAGGAACACCCTGATTTCTCGCTGAATGGCGCGAAGGGAATCATCGGACTTACCGGCTTCGAAGGCATCCTGGGTTATCGCACTCAATGGCGCGGAAAACAAGGAGATGTCGAGCGGAAGAATGCCGCGCTCGTGGCGGACGCGCTCAAAAAATCGGGCTGGACCTTTGCTTGCCATAGTTTCGGACATGAACAAAATTTTTTAAAGGGAACGGCCTCTTTGGCCTTTCTTAGAAGCGACATCTCTCTTTGGACCAGCCAAGTGCAACCTCTTGTCGGTCCCACCAATGTTTTTATCGGTCCTTTCGGGCAAGTTTTTACGGATGGCGAGGCGAGAAGAAAACTGCTTATTGATGCTGGATTTAATATTTTATATGGCGTCGGAATGGATGGTTATATAAAATATTTTGGCAATTATCTGGTTATGAATCGCATTGACATAGATGGATATCGGCTGAAACACAACGCAAAAAAACTATATGATTTATTCGGCCTTTCGGTTGATGCTAATTTTTAGTTCCAACCGTATCGGATCGCGCTGGTCCCGCTTTTCCAAACTACTTGGACTCTCGCAGAATGTCGGCAGCCGCTGGATTATCGCGGTTGAAACTAAAAAAACGCTGCTCGCGTTTTGATTTTTCCCCTATTTCGCTACTTAGTCCACAACCTCGATCGACGTACTTTTGACCCCAAAGTTAATCGCGTCACTGGTATACGGAAACCAGATATCGACGTGATAAAGGCTTTTATAATAAGCCATTCGATCCTCGACGGTAAAAATTTTTTCTCCGTAGAGTTCCGGGATTTTAATGCGAGTGCCAAAGGGTAATAAATTGTTGGCCACGACCCCGTCTCTGACTTCCGTTCCGGACGCGGTGATGAATGGCGTATCGTCGGTTTCCCATGGCGTACTGGAATAAGCGGTGACCACTACTTTAATCCTTTTCGCCTGTCGAGCCTCGGGCTCGCTTATCTCGTGGGTAACCGCTATCGTATTCTCGGTCAACGCGACAACGCTGTTACCTTGGGCCACTGGCATATCTCCCGCCATCGCATTAACAGCCTCTTGAACGGCCTCTGGAGCCTGGACTTTCGCCAAACCTTCGGCCTCGACGTTCCTATCGCTAAAAACCAGCCACAAAGCGCTGGAACCTAGCACAAAAATCAGCAAACTCTTTCCCCAAGCGGGATATTTCAAATTAATACTCATAATGCCCTTATTAAAACCTTAAAATCCCCAATTACGGGGGTTCCTCCGATCGGCTCTATTAGAGTAAAATGTAGCTTATTGACCCAAAAAAGTCAAGGATAGACTCCCTGCTTTTCAACTCTTTTTCCCCGGGGTTATACCCAGTTTTTCCAGTTCTTCGATCGCCACCATTCTTTCGTTCCAAGCGGTCTTTTCGCCGTTTTTCAAACAGATCCACGGCTCACAGCCCTTGCCGGTCATTACCACGATATCGCCCGGCTTGGCCAGGCCCAAAGCCCTTTTTATCGCCTCGCGCCTGTCCAATATTTTTTGCGCACGTCCACCGGCCCCTTTAGCCACTTGATCGATGATCTCTTGGGGATCTTCATCGTAAGGATCTTCGTTGGTAATAATAATTTCGTCGCAATATTTATTAGCGATATTCCCTAACACCGGACGCTTCCACTTGTCGCGCCCTCCGCCGCAAGCGCCCAAAAGACAGATCAATTTCCCGCCCTTGGGATTCACTTGGTCTTTTAAAGTCGCGTATACTTTTTCCAAGGCATTGGGAGTGAACGCGTAATCGACCACAACGCGAAACGGATCGTTTGCCGCTTCCTCCATCCGGCCTGCCAAGCCTGTAACTTTCGCCAAAGCCGCTTGGCACGTTTGCAAACTCACGCCTTGACTTAAACCAACACAAATGGCGGCTAAGGCATTATATACGTTGAATCCCCCGCCCAGTCCTATTGAAAAATCAACACCCTTCACGCGAAAGCCGATATTATTAAAACCGATCTTGATATTTTCGGCTTCGACGATCTTTAAGTCCTTCTTTATGCCCGTGTTTTTCCTTGCCTCCCCTTTCAATCCATATCCATATGTTTCCTTGGACGGAAAGCTTAAAAAATAACCGGCGTTGGGATCATCCAAATTAACGATATGCCGAAATTTTACCGCGGCGAATAATTTTCCCTTGGCCAGCTTATAATTTTCAAAATTTCCATGGGCCTCAATGTGCTCGGGCGTAATATTCGTGAAAACCGCCGTATCGAACTCTATGAATCGGTGGCGGTGCTGTTTTATCCCTTCCGACGTCACTTCCAAAAAAGCGATATTACAACCGGCCGCGGCCGCCCGGGAAAAAAAACTCTGGATGGTCCAGCGGCCCGGCATGGTCATTTTCAGAGCGTTGGGTTCGATTTTGTCTTTTATTCGAAACTGAATCGACGATAATGACGCAATGGGAAAACCAGCTTCTTCCATTATTATTGAAGCCAGTTCCACTGTGCTTGATTTTCCGTTCGTTCCCGTAACCCCAATGACTTTCAACTTAGAAGCCGGAAACCCGTAATAGGCCGCGCCGCTCAAAGCAAGGCAAAAATGGTACCAATCAATAACAAAAACCGGTATTATTTTTTTGGCTGTTCTTTTTAAACGTGAGATCATTTTCGATTAGATATATCTTTTATTGTACACAAACACCTGTTTCGTTCAATGACGAAAAGGTTTTGACTTTTTTTAAAATTAGGTTAAAGTCAGAAACAGCACTCTTAAAAGGTGATTTAAGTGTCCGACGAGACGAAAGATACACTAGTCAATCTGGTAAAAGGATTGGCAATATTATTTTTAGCCGCGCTATGGATCTGGACGCTTTGGCCGGCACCCGACCAGCCGATAGGTTGGGATGGCGCGGTTCAAACCGCCATGGCCCAAAAAAACATCCCGATCTTTGAAATAACCGGTTTTGGCTACATTCAATCGGAAACAAGTTTTGAAGGCGGAGAAATATCAACCAATAACAACGCGCCCCAGTTTATCCGGAACACAACCGCCGGGGTAGTTTTAATGAGATTGATCGACCGAAATCATAATTTGCTGCGCGAATTTCACTTCCTGCCCGCCGATCGAACACAAAAGATCCAGAAATACGTTGAAACATATACTCCCCCGCCCTCATACTTCGCTTATGGAGTGGAAGAAAGCGAAGGAGTTTATCACTTCGGCAAGAGTTATTACTTTGTAATATTCGCCATAGTGCTTACTTTCATGGTCTATGTTTTTCTCAGTCCCCACTCCAAAGACTGGGGCAGCTGCTAAAAGAGCGCGTCCAAAGAGGCATTGTGCCTCTTTTTTATTGCAAAAAATTGGAATAGTGTTATACTGATGACTATTGTTAAATCCAAACAAATAAAATCGACTTAAAAGAAAAACATGCCAATAATCAAATCAGCCAAAAAAGCACTCCGCCAAAGCCGGAAAAGAAAAATCCACAATACCGTTTATAAGCAAAAGATGAAAACCCTCCTGAAAGAAACGAGAGCTCTTGTAGGCAAGGAAAAGATCGACGAAGCAAAAAAAAATCTTTCCAGCATCTATAAAGCGCTGGACAAAGCGGCCAAAGAAGGGGTGATCAAAAAAAACACGGCTGCCCGCAAGAAATCGAGAATCACCAAGTTTTTATCAAAACCGCCGGTCGTAAAAGCAAAGAAGAAGTAGCCGCGCCTATCAAAAAACGCCGCTTTTCGGCCTCCCGGAAAACCACCTCTTTCGTTATATTTCGGCGATCAAAAGGTCTAATCCGGTTTCGGCGCCCAATTTGCCGGTTTTTACGTCCAAATCTATCTGAAAAATCTTCCGGTAGATTTTTTTTAGGTCGTCAAAAGAAAAACCACGACTCAGTTGAAGGGATTTTTGAAAAACGTATGGATGAATGCCAAGGTTTTTGGCTACGCCTGACCCCTCGCCCGCTCTCTCGCTCTCGCTCTTGACGATAATCAAATTACGGAACTGGTAGTTGATCATCGAAAGAATATAAAAAGGCGAATCCCCATTTTCCAAATGTTCGTGGATAAGCTTGAGGGCTGCCTTTTTATTTTTCCGGGCAAGAGCGTCGATAGTCTTGAAAATGTCGGTTTCTACTCTGGGTTTGACCAAAAGTTCGACATCTTCCGCCCGAGCTTCACCATCCTGGCCAAAACGGTAGTTGGCCAGTTTCTGAATCTCGTTTGAAAGCCTCCACAAATCATTTCCAACAAACAAAACCAACATATCGAGTCCCGATTTTGACAGCTTCATGCCAAGCCCCTCCGCTTCCTTTTTGACCCAGGCGTTAAGCTTTAGGGGGCTGAGCGGTTCGAATTCTTGGATTTGGGCGTTCTTCTTAAGCGATGAAAGTAAGCGGTCTGTTTTCAAAACATGCCCTTCCTGGCAAACCACGACCACTTCGTCGTAACCAGCCAGATTCTCGATATTTTTCAGCAGTTTTTCTTTGAATTCCTTGTTTAAAAAAGCGTTTTTTACGATCGCGAATTTTTTTTCGGAAAAAATGGATTTTTGCCTTATTTCTTGCGAAAATTCTTCGTAGGGCACGCTACCGGCATCGAACAAACTGAAATTTAAGCCCAATTTACGCGCTTTATATTGCTCGATGATCTCATTAAGTTTTTTATTAAGGCGATAGGTGTCTTCGCCATAAAGAAAAATTATCATGTTGGTGTTTTTAAACAATTCCTGGACGACATTTTGGAGTACGAGTTCTGGGTGGTTATTTCTGGCATTTCGGGCAAAAATGCCAACTTCTTCCATTGGCCTTGATACGCTCCACTTTTTCACCGCAAACGCGGCATTCCTTGCCGTTAAGCCTGTATACATTGAGTTTCTCCTGGTACCTCCCCCTTTGGCCGCCAATGCCCCGGTATTCCTCTACGTTCGACACAACCGTTGTTCCCCTCAGCTTGATCGCTTCGGCAAGTATCCTTTGCGTATTACGGTATATCGCCTTCAGTTCTTTTTCGCTAAGGCTTTGAACTAGACGAGCCGGATGAACCTTCGATGCATATAATATTTCATCCGAATAAATATTTCCTATTCCGGCGATCACCGTTTGGTCCATTAAAACAAGCTTTATTTTCCCTTTTTTCGCTCCAAGCGCTTCCTTGAATTTTTTAAAACTGAACCCCTCCTCCATGGGCTCGGGCCCGAGCTCTTTTATTTCCTTGGATTCATATAAGGCAGCTGCTTTCCATAATCCGACTTTCGCGAATTTCCTTAAGTCCGAAAGCGCGATTTGTTTCCCGTTATCTAAAAACAAGACAAGATGAATGTACTTATTGATCGGATCGGCCAGTTCGCCATAATCCTTGGATACCCAATTATTCCGATCCTGGACCCAGTTTCCGTAAAGTAAATGGCCGGTTAGTTTTTGGTGCACCAAAAGGATGTATCCGCCGGAAAGCTCGAACAGGATATTTTTTCCCCTTCTCTTGACAAACAGGATGGTTTTCTCAAAAAGGTTGTTCTTGAATTCTGGAAAACCATTCGGGCTTTTGATCATTTTCGCGAAATCGGTCCACACGCCAACAAAAGTCCGGCCGCGGACTTCTTGATCTAAATCATGGACAGTTGTTTCTACTTCAGGCAGCTCGGGCATAAAAAACCTTAAAAATCCGATACGAAAAAAGCTCATATCGAAAAGATCAAAAAATTCGCACTTTACATTTTTAGCTTAGTATAATTATAACAAAACGCAAAGGAACAGCCTTTGCGCTTTAATTTTTACCGGAATAATCGCTTTATTAACGAAATACCCCGCATGCTATGCGGGATATTGAGTTAAGAGGATTCTAAAGGGGTGCCCCTTTTGGCCGCAAGACCGGGGTTTAATACCCCGATCGCGGAGTTAATTTTAAAATATATTTATTTAAGGATATTCCTTACCTTTTCGATGATTTCCCCGGGCGTGAAATGGGCCTTGATCAAATAATCGACCGCGCCCAATCCCAATCCTTTCTCAACATCCTCTTTCTGTCCGAGGTTGGAAAGAACGATCACGGGAATAGCGGCAATCGTCGGATCGTCTTTTTTGCGCGCCAGAACCTCGAAACCATCTATGCCAGGCAGGATCAGGTCCAAAAGGATCAAGTCGGGCTTGGTTTCTTTTGTTTTTTGCAACCCCTGCTCCCCGTCCACCGCCTCCACTACATCGTAGGCTTCATTCGAGAGCTTTTTAACTATCAACTCTCTTAAAAATCGGTCATCCTCGACGATTAATATTCTTTTGGCCATATTATTGAATTAATTGACTCCGCCCCTTTAAGAGGCTGTCTTTTTTTAATATTGAAAACTTTATTGAAAAGGATTTACGAACTTTGTTTGACCGACTTTTGGTTGAATTTAGATCCAAGACAACAATCGTCCTTATTTTCCGATCTGCTTAACGACTTTTTCCAGCACTTCCTTGGGATCAAACTCTGTTTTGATCAGCCAGTCTCTCACCCCCAGTCGTTGGGCGCGATCCAGCTCCATCGGCTGCCCGGAATTGGAAATAATGATAACCGGGATGCTCCGAAGTTCGGCGTCTTGGTTGATTTCTTCCAAAACTTCGAACCCCCCTTTTTTAGGCATGATAATATCAAGTAAAACCAGATCCGGCTTGCTTTCCCTTATCGCCTTCATCCCCTCCTCTCCATCGCTGGCGATCGTCACGTCATATCCCTCACTCAACAGCTTTTTCTGCAACAATTTGATAATCAGCTCCTCATCTTCGACTAGTAGGATTTTTTTTGACATAATCGTTTAAGCTCGCGTAAACGCGCAGACAACACTCTCACGTAAAGATATTTTATAATTTTTTCCCGCAATTTACAAATCTTAAGTGGCAATCGCCGGTAAATTGAATATAAAAGTGGTCCCTTTCCCTTCTTCGGATTCAAACCATATCTTTCCGCCATGGGTCTCGACTATGTTTTTCGCGATAAAAAGACCCAATCCCGTACCTTCGGTTTCCATTCTCATCACATTGGTGCCTCTGAAGAACTTCGTGAATATCCTTTCCTGCTGCTCCTTTACGATGCCGACACCATTATCTTTTACGGCAACCTGGACCCGTCCGTCCTCAACCGATACTATGATGGTTATTTTACCTTTGACTGGAGTATATTTGATGGCGTTCTCGATCAAGTTGGATATCACCAATCTTATTTTTTCAACATCCACCTTGACCTGCGGCAATTTTTGTTCGGGCTTTACGTATTCCAGGACAAGACTCTTCCTTTTCGCGATCTCAGTATAAGAACCCACTATGTTGCTGGTGAGGTCTTCAAGATTTACCAAAATCAGGTTGTATAAATGCCGACCCTCTTCAATGCGGGTAACGTTAAGCAAATCATTGATCAAGCTGATCATCCTTTCGTTGGAAATATAGGTTTTTTCCAAGAAATCTTTTTGTTCGCCGGTGATCGGCCCTAGATCTCCATCCAAGATCATCCGTAATGTCCATTTAATGGCTGACATCGGAGTGCGCAACTGATGCGCGGCTATCGACACAAACTCCGTTTTCATTCTTTCAACGGTTTTCTCCCGGGTGATGTCGTGGAGGATCACCAAAGTTCCCACCCGGTTTTGTTCGCTGCCAACTTCCACCGTACTCACTTCAAGAGTAAGGTTTTTTTTCATCGGTATCTCTTTTCGAAAGATTTTTCTCATCTTCGATCCCAAAAGTTCCGCGAGATATTCAAATTTCTGGTTTTCTTTCAAATTAACGATCTTTTCACCGATAAATTGCTTACTCTCGTTCGCGTCGATCTCGAAGTAGGCCTCGGCTTGCGGATTAATCATCACCAGTTTGTTCGTAGAATCGAAAAAAAGCAGACCATCCGAGAAATTCGTGAAAATAGCCAAGGTTTTTTCTTTTTCTTCTTCGGTCCGCCTACGCAATTCTTCCATGTCTTCCAACATGTTCATCAAAGCGACCCTTGAGTTTTCCGATTCTTCCACTTTTTCCTGCAGTTCCTTGATCCGGTCCTTGATTTGTTTTTCCAGGCTTTCGGTCAGGTTCCTTAATTCTCTGGTCTTAGCCTCTACCTTGACCTCCAAAATCCCCTTGGCTTCTTCAAGCTGGGTTTTTATAACCTGAAGCTCTTTGACCTCTTCCCCTCTTTTTTCTTTTAATTGAATGATCTCTATATCCCTTGCCGCCAGCCTCCGGTTAAGATTATCCAGCTCGGCCAGTAATTCCTCTTTGGTAAAACTGATCGTCGGACCAGAATTGTTATCGTCGCGGTCTTGATTTTTGTTGTCTTTTTTCATTGTTGCTGTTTAGATGTCAAGGCTTGTTTCGGCAATCCGCTCAATTTTGGACAGTGGCTACTTTCAATTTCAGGCCGCTCCTCCCGCTTTTCGCTTCCAATTGTTTGATTCTTCCGATTTGCGTTTCGATTTCCTTTTTTAATTCTATCATTTTTAATTCCCGTCCAACAGTTAATTTTTGGAATTTTTCAAGATCGTTGATCTTTTTCCGGAGGTCGGTAGTTCTTTCCTTCACTTTTTCCTCGAGGGTTTGATTCAATTTTTCCAACTCCTCCGTCCGCGCCGCCACCCTGATCTCCAGCACGGTATTCAGTTCCTCGAGGTTTTTTTTGGCGCCTTCAAGCTCTTGCGTCCTTTTTTTCACTTGGTGTTCCAACAACTCTTTCTCCCGATATTCCCTGATGGTGCTTCTGACCAATAAATAGCTAAAAATACAAAAAAGAAAAAACAGCAGGGAAAGAAGAACCCTCTGCCACAGAACATCGATCAAAAAAGGCATTATTGCCAAAATCGCCCCCATCAAACCGATCAAAATCTCGGTAAGGATTATTTTTATGCCGAACAGCCGCTCTTTTACGATCAAATAACCGGCAATGGCCAAAAGCACGATTATCGAATAATCCCCGAGAAGGGATATCTGGCCAGGATAAACATTCCAATAAACCGGGATAACGACATTGAAAACTATATTAAAAACCCCGAAAAGGCCCAAAGCCGCCAGAACGTAAGAAAATTTTCGCTTATCCCGGGCTGGCATCCTTAAATACTTCCTGGCCAGATTGAACAAAGAAACGGAAAGCGATAGGACTGCCGCCGCTAAATATAAAGTAAAAAAGCTGCCGGGAATGATTTGGGTAGCGATCGGGTCGAACGGATTGGTCGAAACGCCCGCGACAATAACGCCCGTGAACGAAAGAGCGAAGAGCCCGGTCCACGCTACGGATTGGACCGATTCTATTATTTTCGGTTTTTTGTCGGGATTTAAACCGCGGACCGAAAAAAAATACAAAAAAAGAAAAAACGGACAAAGAAACGCGAAAATAATCCTTTTCGACATCAGCGTTACCCATTCCGTGTTGGCATCAAAACCAAGAAAAGGCGCGAATGTGCTCAAAAAATCAAAATCGACCCAAACCACCAGACAAAGAGTGAAAAACAAAAAAAGTTTATTAACCCTTTGCTTGCGGTTAATGAAATAAACCCAAAAAGCCAGCTCAACGCCAATCGCGTTTATCAAAAAAACCGTTAATTTATTGATCAATACGAAATTCCGCGCTATATCCTCGAACATTTTATTAAACCGCTTTAAGCTGATCCCCCTCAGCCGTTGCGTCGGGTTGGATCCCATCATCATTTATTTTTTTGGCCGGTCGCCCGCCTAATGCTCTCTTGGTTTTCTTTTTCGATTCGTCTTCAAAATCCCTGATCTTTTTTTTCAACTCGATCATTTTCAGTTCCCTGCCTACCGAAAGCCGGTTGAACCTTTCCAGCTCTTTCATTTTATCTTGAAGATCCATAGTCCTCTCCTCCACTTTTTCTTCCAAGGTCTGGTTCAATTTTTGCAGTTCCACCGTGCGCGCCCTGACCCTCACTTCGAGGACAGCGTTGGTTTCTTCCAAATTCTTTTTGGCCGACTCCAGTTCCCCTGTCCGCTGTTCGACCTTCTTTTCCAATATCTCTTTCTCCTGGAATTCCTTGACCACGCTTTTCATAATGATGTCAAAGAACACGCAAAACAAGATGAAAAGAACGTAATGGGCAGCTTTCAACCAAACGCTTTCCGTCATCAAAGGCAGAATCAAAAGGATAGCGCCGATAGACCCAAGTAAAAGCTCGATCAAAATGACCTTCATCTCGAAAATTTCTTTCTGATTAATGGCGTATGCCACGAATCCCAACAAGAAGATCAAAGAATATTGGCTAAGGATTCCGCCATAAATAACCGTTGTTAAAGGAACTGACTTGAAAGCGCCGAAAATGATCAAGCCGCGCATTAAATTATTGACCTTGGCCTTCTCGTAACTGGTAAGATAGTGGTTTTTGCTCAAAACATTATACAAACAAATGAATATGGAGACAACGATGGCGTAAAAAAAGATCGCATCTCCCGCCCCGGTGATAACATCGGGTGAAAAAACTTCGGTGACCATCCATGGCGAAAAAGACAAAACGAAAAGAAGCACCCACGCCGAAACGAAAGCGACATCAAGAACCCGGTAACGCTGCCCCTCGCGCGGAAAATACAGCGTAAAATAGTAAAAGGCAACGAAAAAGAGCGCCAAGACGGCGTACGTCAACCTTTTTGCCCATAACGCGACTAGAATATTAAAAGGCAATGGGAACAAAATAGCCGAAAAAGTAATAACGAATTGAAGGTCAATCCAAACAAGCAAGCAGGTCGCGAAAATGAAAAAATACTTATTTGTTTTCTGGGCCCAATTGCCAAGTATGCTTGTACCAGCCAGCCAGAAACCAACAATGTTCACCAGGACGATGATCACCTTGTTAACCATCAACCATGTTGAGATATCTAATGACATAATTTACGAATCGGATTCCGAATTTTATTAAAAAGGAAACAAACTCTCAAATTTTAAAAAGCGTTTGGATCACTGAATGCGTCTTGAAAGGAATCCGTTTCAAAAGGCTGGGAAAACCAAGCTCGGTTAGCGCTGTGCCGGTAATTTCTGCGTCAAAGTCCGTAAAACGGCAAACTTCCAAACTATATTCGAGCGCTACGTCATCCCGCATCCTTACCATCCTTTCGAAGAAAAAAACCTTGTCCTTGTTCTTTAAAAGAAGATCCCTGGTTCTGGCCGATTTTGATTTTGAGCCATCCAAAAAATCGTCTGGTTCTTTTTCGGCCGCCTCGTATATCTTTTCCAGTGTTTTGTATTTTTTCAATAGTTCGGCGGCCCCCCGCTCCCCAATCCCGCGGACACCCGGAATATTGTCGGAAGGATCTCCTGCCAAAGCCTTCATGGCGACAACCTGGCTGGGATCGATACCGAAATCTTCGAAGATTTTTTTGCGATCGTAAACAAAACTATTCTTCACTCCTCTATTTAAAATATACATTTTCGTCCTCTCGTTTACAAGTTGCAAACTATCCCGATCTCCGGTCAGAATATAAACCATAAGCTCTTTGCCCGCCTCTTCTTCGCGGGTTTTTTTGATTACGGTCGCTATCAAGTCATCGGCCTCAAAGCCTTCTTTTTCAAAAAAAGCGATTTTAAGGTCGCTAAGCAATGTCCTCACCCTGCCAAGTTGGTTTAAAAGATCAGGGTGTGTCGCCGGCCTTTTTGCCTTGTAATCCTTGAACTCGAGATGACGAAAGGTCGGTTTGGCAACGTCGAAACAGGTCGCGATGTAGTCAGGCTCGAAATCCTTGACCACTTTGAACAGCGCAAGGATAAAACCATAAACCGCCCCGACGATCTCCCCCTTTTTATCGGTCAGGCCAGGTAAGGCGTGATAAGCTCGGTGAACAATGGAATTGCCATCGATGACGACGAATTTTTTTTCGACTTCCATTACTGATATTTTGGTTACGGTTTAGCGGCCAACACCGGATCGCCTAAAGTTATATTAGCATGAATCGTCCCGCGGCCGAAGCTACCCGCGATCTTGCGAACGCCCCAATACGGTTGAATGTAGTTAGGCCGAAAGCCGGCTTCAAGCTTCGATGTCCAAGCCGGCACTAAAGCCTCAAAGCGGGCGCATTGTTATCTCGCGAGAACCACGGCCCGTTTGTCCGAATTCAACCCTTAAAACATCTTTAGGAATAAGCTCTTTGATATTCTCGCCCCATTCGATGACAATGATGTTCGACGGATCTTGCGCCATAGATACAAAACCGATCGCTCCCATCTCTTTTTGGTCGCTTATACGGTACGCGTCCATATGAAAAAAATTCTTGAACCCGGATCTTTGGAGGGTCTTATTTTTAATCTCGTAAATTTTCAGGATCACGAAAGTCGGACTGGCGATCATTTCTTTTATCCCCAAGCCTTTGGCGAATCCTTTGGTAAAATTCGTCTTCCCCGCCCCAAGTTCACCACTTAAACTAATAACTAAGGCGTGCCTCCGCCTTCTTTTCCCTTGCCGGCGGATTGCCATAGCCAGATCCTCGCCGATGCTTTGAGTATCTTTAGTGGATTTGCTGATAAATACCTGTTTTTTCATGCTGTTTCTTTTGGTAAAAAAGCCTTCCGCTTGCCTTGAAACACTGTGGATTAGCGACCAAAATCCATTGATTGACTTTTTTATCGAACTGCGATAACTTAAAACAATCTCTTTTAAAAGCATCTCTTCGGAAAAAGCCTTCCGAAGACGTAATTATAAATTATATATTTTTCTAACGCAGTTCGCCAGGCGCAAAAAAACGTTTGGCGGCCCGTGAACTTGTAATTATTTGCGTTCCCGGGGTTTGACGTGGTTCACAAAATAATAAATTCCAATCCGAATCCATGCAGGTATCAAAGATCACGCAAAAGATAGGCATTCCCGATGAACTGAACGCGGTATTAAAACAGGAAATAAGCGGCATACCGTCTTTCAGTGCTGTTATCGAAAAATATCTGGCCGACTCCTCCCTGACCATCACCAAGGTCATTGAGATCATCCTGGCCGGATCGATCATTTTAGATTCCTCCGATATCCATATCGAACCCCAAGAAAGCGACTCCAAGCTCCGGATCCGCCTGGATGGAGTTTTACAGGACGTGATGATCTTCAATCGCAAATCCTACGAATCAATCCTTTCGAGGATAAAACTGCTATCGGAAATGAAATTGAACGTCAGCGACCGACCCCAAGATGGACGGTTCTCCATTTTAGTCGAAGGAGTTTCCGTCGAAATCAGGGCCTCGATCCTTCCCGCCGAATACGGAGAATCGATCGTCATGAGGATCTTAAACCCGAAAAGCTTGATCAGCTTGGACCAAGCCGGTCTAAGAAAGGACCTTTATGAAACTTTCATGAAGGAAATAAACCGGCCTAATGGCATGATTATTGTTACCGGTCCGACCGGATCCGGCAAAACCACCACTCTTTACGCCTTTATGAAAAAGATCTCGAACCCCGAGATAAAGATCATTACCATCGAAGATCCTATCGAATATCATCTTGCGGGAATTTCCCAAACCCAAGTCGAACCAACCAAGGGCTATGATTTTGCTTCCGGCTTGCGCGCAATCGTTCGGCAGGACCCGGATGTCATCCTGGTCGGCGAGATCCGCGACTTGGAAACCGTCGATATCGCGCTCCAAGCGGCGTTGACCGGCCATCTCGTCCTCTCAACGCTTCATACCAACGACGCAGCCGGCACGATCGCCCGCTTGGTAAGTCTGGGCGCCAAACCGTTCAACATCGGCCCCGCAACAAACATGGCCGTGGCCCAACGTTTATTGCGCCGGGTCTGCCCCGACTGCGGCATTCTGGAACCCCCCACGCAAGAAGAAATGGCTAAACTTAAAGAATCGATCCAAAGCGCCATCCCCTCTTTAAGGCAAAAAGGAGTGGAATTACCGGACATTGATGAAAATTTAAAAATTTACCACGCCAAAGGATGTGACAAATGCAGCAATACTGGCTATCGCGGCCGGATCGGAATTTACGAAGCATTCCTTATTGACAGCGATGTGCAAAAGGCGATTTTAACCGAAACGTCCGTAGTCGCGATCAAAGAAGACGCTCAAAAAAAAGGCATGATCACGATGTATCAAGATGGGTTGGTCAAAGTAATTCAAGGAATAACAACCCTCGATGAAGTGGAGCGTGTTGCGGAAAAGTAAAAAAACGTGACAAAAACATTACAACAACAAACCTGATTCAGGATTTAAAAAGTAAAAACCCCGGAATCGGGGGTCAAATTGGTTCTGCGCCCAATTTTTGGAATTTCACGAGGTATATTCCAGTCGCAACCAGATTACCCATCAAATAAAAATTCCAGACCCCCAATTCCGGGGTTTTTCCTAAGTATTCCTCATTTTAATATTTTTCTGAAGATTTGTCAAGGGGTAGGTCGGGGTTCGCCTAACTGCCTTGTTTTTACTTTGAGGTAAAGTAAACTATTTTATGAAGGATTATATTTTACACTATTTATATTTTGATTGCAATAAGGGTCCGTTTATCGGCCATTATTTAGATTTTTCAAGCACATTTTGGTACGATTTATTTAAATGCTCTTGACTAAATCGTTTTTTTGGTTAATATCAATTATATATTTTTCCAACGGAGTTTCGCCCGGCGGGGCCTGAAACCACGCAGACGACCAGAAGGAGTATCCCTTGGACTCCTTACTTCTATCCCCGGCCAAAGGCTTCATTTTATGTTCCTGGGACTTGCCCTTGGTCTATAAAATAATCAACTATACATTTTTCCAAAAACAAAGCTAAGATTTGTCCCTTCGGGGATATTCTATAAAATTAATACAAGATTAATATAAAATAATTACATGTCAGGACATTCTCACGCAAAAACAATCAAACACCAAAAAGACCTGGCCGACAAAAAAAGAGGAGCGGCTTTTTCGAAAATGATCAGAGTTATCACTGTCGCCGTCAAAGAAGGAGGCGCGAATGTGGAAACCAACAATAAATTAAGGATGGCTATCGATCTTGCCCGAACAGTGAATATGCCTAAGGACAATATCGAAAGAGCCATATCGCGGGCCTCCGGAGCGGAAGGAGGAGAAGCCTTTGTCGAGTTCCTGTTCGAAGCTTACGGACCCGGAAATGTCGCCGTCCTCGTGTCGGGAATCACCGAAAACCGGAACAGGGCCTTGGCGGAAATAAAACAGATAATCAATCAAAACGGCGGAAAACTCATCGGCGAAGGGGCGATTCAATGGATGTTCGAAAGAAAAGGCGTGGTTGATATTGATGTCAACAACCAAACCCAAGATCTAAAAGACAAAAATAGTCTGGAAATGGCCGCGATCGAAGCGGGCGCGAGCGATATCCGTTGGTACGAGAATATCTTGGAAATATACACCGAGCCGGAAAAACCCGAAGTGGTGAAGAAGGGATTAGAGGAAAAGGGCATAAAAGTCGAGTCCTTCTCTGTGGGTTGGATACCCAAAGAAGAAATCGGCGTTGATGAAAAAGCAAAAGAGCACTGCGAAAAACTGTTTGATGCCCTCGACGATAACGATGCTGTCCAAGAAGTTTATTCCAATTTAAAAGACTAGACGTCCCGCTTAAAGATTTTCGTAATGAAAATTTAAGGTTTCGCAACGAAAATTCGTGAGGACAAAGAAACATACTACATAAGCCTATTGATTTTCCCTCCCTCCGCATTCCGCGGGGGGTTTCTCTTTTTGGCCTTAGTGATTCCTCGTAGGATGCGGTATAATCAAACTATATTTTTCCAAAGGTATACCGACAGAACAACATGATCATAATCGGCATCGATCCAGGATTGGCGACCACCGGATTCGGGATCGTCAAATATAACGAGTCAAAGAGCGCTTCTTTTTTTGAATGCGTTTCTTACGGCACTATTTTGACGGAACCGATCATGGAGCTCCCCTATCGTTTAAAAAAAATCCACTTTGAACTTAACCAAATCATCAAAGAATATTCGCCCGACGCCTTGATCATGGAAAATGTTTTCTTTTTTAAAAACGCCAAAACAATAATACCCGTAAGCCAGGCGCAAGGAGTAATCCTGCTGGCCGCGGCCAAGAAAAAAATACCGGTTCACCGCTTTACCCCACTGGAAGTAAAAATGACCATCACCGGTTTTGGGCGGGCCGAAAAAAAAGACATTCAAAACGAAATAAAGCGCATATTGAACCTTGACGAAATACCAAAACCCGATGACGCCGCCGACGCTTTATCGGTAGCGGCCACTTATTTGATCAGACAACTTCATGTTTAGGATCTTTTAAAAAACCTTCAGCCTATTCGAAAGAATCTGTTTTTTCCAACCTGGACGATCTGCCCTTTTTTTATTTTGATCATTTCCTTCCAATCGCTTTTCACTATATTGTCGAAACGGACCCCGTTTTGGGCCACCAGCCTTTTCGCTTCCGACTTAGAGCCCGCAACCCTGGCCAACACCAAGAGATCGATAATGCCGATTTCATTTTTTCCCACTTTTACCGAAGGGATCTCGGAAGGAAGCTCGCCGTGTTGCGCGACGCGTACAAATTCTTCTTTTGCCAGCCTGTCCGCGTCCGCGCCGCGATACAAAGCCACGATTTCCGACGCTAACCTCATTTTGACATCCCGGGGATGGCTCTTATTTTCTAAAACCTCTTTTTTTAGCGCCTCGATCTCCTCCTTTGGCAGGTCGGTGAGCAGTTCGAAATAACTCCACATCAGGTTATCGGGCACCGCCATCAATTGGGAATACATTTTTTTTGGTTCTTCGGTAAGACGGATATAATTCCCTACCGACTTGCTCATTTTTTTAGAACCATCGATTCCGATAAGTAAAGGCGCCATCAAGATATCCTGCTCTTCTTGGCCAAACTTTTTCTGGGCGCGCCTGGTAAAAAGAAAATTCAGCCTCTGGTCATAACCGCCGATCTCGACATCCGCCCGGCAGGCGACGGAATCATAAGCCTGAAGCAGCGGATAAAGCAACTCCAGCATCGAAACATCGATCCCCTCCTTCAACCTTTTTTGGAAATCTTCCCGCTCGATCAGCCGAGCGACCGTAAAGCGGCCAGCCAAGTCCATCAAAAAAGCCATGGTTTTTTCCTTGAACCATTCGCTATTGTAATGGATCTCCGCTTTCTTTGTGTCGATCACTTTTGAAGCTTGCGAAATGTAATCCTTCATGTTATCCCGAATTTGCGCTTCGTTTAAAGGCGGCCGGGAAGTCGTCCGGCCCGAAGGATCCCCGATGAGTGTGGTAAAATCTCCGACGATCAAAACGGCCCGGTGGCCCAAATCCTGGAATTGCCGCAACTTACGCAGGCCAACCGCGTGGCCAAGATGGATATCCGGCGCCGTCGGATCGATCCCGAACTTTACCCTCAACTGTCTACCCGAGCCCATTTGTTCTTCCAGATGGTTTTTGTCAACAATTTCCTCGACACCCCGTCCCAGCACCTCTTTTATTTTTTGCGGGTTTGTATTTATTTCCATATAGTTTTATCTTAAAATAAATCGTATATTTTTCAATCATCCGGTCCATGGCAGACAAGGCATCTCGCCGAGAAGCCCGATCAGCCAAATTACCAAAAAAAGAAAAAATGTCAAAGAATCAATTATATTTTTTCTAACGAAATCCCCCGCCTTTCGCGGGGGAAGGAATCATCTTAGCTTAAAACCCCGACGCACGGCATACGGGGTACATCGCCAATAACAACAAAAAAATGGAAAAGAAAAAGTTTTTCCCTAAATTACTCGCCCTTTGCTTGAGAGTCTTCGGTTTTTTAACCGTACTTTTTCTTTTAGGTGCGGTCGCGGTCGGCATTCTTTTTATTTACTACACCAAAGATATGCCCAGGCCGGAAAAATTCGCGGAAAAAAACCTTTCGCAATCGACAAAGATTTATGACCGTTCGGGCCAGATACTTCTTTACGAGATCTATGGCGAAGAAAAAAGAAGCTGGGTTTCTCTCGACTTGATGCCCGGATACCTCAAACAAATGGCGGTTGCCACCGAGGACGCTAATTTTTACAACCACTTCGGAATCGATCCGAAGGGAATCTTACGGGCGATTTGGACCGACCTTAAAATCAAAAAGGCTTCGGTAGGCGGGTCAACAATTCCGCAACAACTCATCCGCTCGACCTTCTTGACCAACGAAAAAACCGGGGAAAGAAAGATCCGCGAAGCAATCATGGCTATCGAGTTGGACCGGAAATATTCCAAAGATCAGATTTTGGAATGGTATTTAAACCAAGTACCCTTCGGCCAGAACGCTTACGGTGTTGAAGCGGCCAGCCAAACATATTTCAATAAGCCGGTTAAAGACATAAACATTGGCGAGGCAGCCACGCTGATCGCTTTCATCCAGATGCCCACCTATTATGCGGACCACAAAGACGATCTTTTTATAAGAAAAAATTATGTCCTCGACCGAATGGTGGAAACGGGATACCTGTCCAGAGAAGACGCGGAAACAGCTAAGGGGATAGAGATTAAGTTTGTGGAAAAAAAGACCGAGATCAAGGCCCCCTATTTTACCCTTTGGGTTAAAAAACAGCTGGAGGAACAATACGGCAAAGATGCTTTGGAAAAAAGCGGCTTGACGGTTTACACCACCCTTGATTGGGATCTCCAGATGGCTGCGGAAACAGAAGTGAAAAACGGAGTAAAAAGAAATTACGCTTACTATGCCCACAACGCCGCGCTGGTCGCCTCCGACCCTAAAACCGGGGAAATACTGGCCATGACCTTGGGAAGCGGAAATTATTACGACGATCCCTACCCCAAGGGTTGTTCGCCGGGAGTAGATTGTCTTTTTGACCCACAATACAATGTAGCCGTCGAAGATCCGGGCAGGCAGCCAGGGTCTTCCTTCAAACCCTTTGTTTACGCCACGGCCTTTGAAAACGGCTACAGCGATACTACAATCGTCGTCGACGAACCAACTTGTTTTGGAATCTGGGGAGGAAAGGAGTATTGCCCGAAAAACTTCGATCTTAGCTACCGCGGTCCGATAACCTTAAGACAAGCCCTTGCCTGCTCCTTGAATGTTCCGGCGGTAAAAGTTCTTAATTCTTTGGCCGGACTCCAAAAAAGCATCGACAAAGCAACCGAGATGGGCATCACCACTCTCCATAATCCCTCGTCATTCTACGGACTATCTTTGGTTTTGGGCGGCGGAGAAGTTAAGCTTGTGGATATGGTCAACGCTTATGGTGTTTTCGCGACCAACGGGATGAGAATGCCCATTGTCTCTATTTTAAAAATAACCAACAGCAATGGGGACACGATATACGAAAGCAATAAAACGCCGCGACGGGTGCTAAGTTCGCGCAGCGCTTCCATTATAAACAGCATTCTTTCGGACAATAACGCGAGAGCTCCGATTTTTGGATACAACTCCCCCACTTTTTTCCCCGAATATCAGGTGGCCGCCAAAACCGGAACGACAAGCGATTATAAAGACGGGTGGGTACTGGGTTATACTCCGCAAATCGTCGTTGGAATATGGGTAGGAAACAATAACAACGCACCGCTTAAAAAAGAGCCGGGCGTAGTGGTTGCCGGTCCGATATTCCACGCCCTTATGGACAAAATCCTTCCAAAATACGGAAATGAACAATTTTCCCCACCCAATTAACGAAAAAAGAGGGGGCATTGCCCCCTCTTTTTTTTATTCACACCAATCAACCAAGCACCCCGCACAAAAAAAACGCAAGGTCAAAAAATAGTCAATTTTTTTTGATCGGCATTAAAATATATAAAAAGGTCCTATCCCCGTCCGGCCTCAAAACACCGGCGCTATCGTCCCCCGAAAAATCAAAGTCACAATTATCGCTTTTGATCGCGTTCAGCCCATCGATCAAGAATTTATAATTAAAGGATAGCTTCAAATCTTCCCCCTTAACCTTCAAAAGTTTTATTTCGCTTTGGCACTCCCCAAGGTCTGTTGTTTGGCTGAATATCTCGGCCTTCGATTCCCCTACCACAACCTTTAAGCTTACTTCGTTGATCTTTCCACTGAACAAGCTGGCTGATTTTATGTTGCTTAAAAATTCTTTCCTTGGAAAAACCGCGTTTGTTTTGTATTCCTTGGGTATAATCTCTTCGTAATTGGGGAATTCTCCCTCTATCAACCTTGAAACGTATTGTACTTGAGCAAGATCCATGTCTTCAAAGGCCGATTCGATCGTTATTTGGTTTGGGGAAAAAAATATTTTAATATTTTTCTCTAAACCCGAAAAAATCCCCATTATCTCTTTAACGGCGCGCGGCGGAAGAATCAAGGAATAGTCCTTGGTTAATTCCTGTTTTTTTGCCAAATCCATTGTTTTTTCCCCTAAACGGAACCCATCGGTAGCTACTGCTTTTATCGAGTCTTTTTTAAAAACAAAATACACTCCGGTGATTTCGGGTTTGATCGAAGAAATACTGGTAAAATTGGCCACCTGAGCCAATGTGTCGCAAAAAGCACTACCCCTTACTTCAACAAACTCCCCACCGGTATTGATCGGGAGGGTCGGAAAATCATCGGCGCTAAAGCCCTTAAAAACCGACTTATGTTTTTCGCTTAAAACATTAATGTTGGAATTGTCCGTTTCTATTTCGATCGATTTTCCCGGCAACGATCCGATAAATCCGGAAAAAATCTGGGCAGGCAACACCGCCGTCCCCTCTTGCTCTGTTTTTGAGAGGATCTTCCAAAGAACCCCGGTCTCAAGATTGGTCGCCACCAGATCAAGGAAATTTTTATCGGTTTTCATCAAGACATTGCCCAGGATCGGCAAGGTCGACTCTTTTCCTGTGATCTTTTCGACGCTCATTAGTCCTTCTTTTAATTTTTCTTGTAGGATAGTTACTTTCATTGAAGTTTTTTATTGCTTTTTATTTGACCTTTATTTAATTATATTAATATTCTTTTATTATTTTAAATAATTTTATTATTAACATTATTAGTGTTGGGGAAAACCATCGATTTGAATTCAGGTACGGTAGGAACAAGTGGGGACAATCAATGACTATTGGTTGGGGAAAAGTTGGGGAATAATCGGCCGGGGCGGTAGGGCGGTGTTTTATCAACCAATAAAACAAAGATAATCACAAACTTCTTCATGGGTTTTCCACCCTAAAATAACAGCCGTTGATGCGGGAAAATTCAAGAATTATATATTTTTTGTTTTAAAAGGCTGATTTCTTCCTGCAATCCTTCGTTGACTTTTACTTCGGCCGATATTTTTTTGTACGCATGGATCACGGTGGTATGATCTTTATCTCCGAGTTTTCGTCCGATAAAAGGAAAAGACGCTTTTAGCTCTTCCCTTAAAAGATACATTATCAACTGGCGCGGCCTCACGATCTCCTTTTTCCTTGAAGATGACATAAGGTCTTTTTCTTTTAAATCGTAAAAATCGATCACACTTTGGATTACTTTTTTAAAATTTATTATTTTTTTTGGCGTAAGCGACAGTAAAACAGCCTTACACATTTCCGTGTCGGGAACGACATTCTGGAATTTTACGTGAGCCGCTAGCTTGGTCAAAGCGCCTTCGAGCTCTCGGATATTGCTTTGAACATTAAACGCTATGAAGGCAAGGACGTTTTCCGGGAAACTCAAAGACATTTGCTGGCATTTGGCCTTAAGGATAGCCAGTCTTGTTTCATAATCAGGCAAACTTACATCGGCGATCATTCCCCCTTCGAATCGGGAGCGCAGGCGTTCGGTGAGGGCCGGTATGGCTTTGGGCGCGCGGTCGGAAGAAAGGATGATTTGCTTGTTTTTATTATATAGGCTGTTGAAAATATGAAAAAATTCTTCCTGGGTTTTTTCCTTGTTGGCTAAAAATTGAATATCGTCGATTATTAAGGTCGAGATGTCATGGTATTTTGCCTTCAGATTTTCCATTTCTCCGTTTTTGATCGACATGACGATCTCGGAGGTGAATTTTTCGGTCGGGATGTACCGGACTTTTTGATCCGGGAATTTAGCGACGATTTCGTTGCCGACAGCTTGGATCAGGTGGGTTTTCCCTAAACCAACCCCCCCATAAATAAACAACGGGTTATAAGCCGTTCCGGGCGATTTGGCGACCGCCCAAGAGGCAGCGTGGGCCAATTCGTTATATGGACCAACGATAAAATTATCGAAACAATATTTCGGGTTTAAGTTACTTTCTTTGTTTATTTTGAATTCTTCGAATCCGAGCTGCCCCATTCCCTCTATGCTCTTTTCACTTTTGGCGTTTATGGCAACCGGATCTTTTTGGATTCGGGAAACGTCTTTTTTCACCAAAAAGGTCATTTCCCGGATATCTTTATCGATAGTGTGCAGAATCTTAAGGATTTGTTTTTGATATTTTTGTTCCAGCCATTCTTTGACGAACGAATTAGACACGGAGATCACGACTCCGCCCTCTTTAACCGAAACAATATTGGTTGATTTGAACCAGGTGGTAAAATTAGCCGGGGAGATCGTTAGTTGTATTTGGGCTAGGACCGCTTGCCAGACTTCTTCGTTTGTCATAATAGGAGGTTGTTGCTTGTCGCGTTTTAATGCCTAAAAATGAAGCAGGCTGCTGTTTGGCGAAAAATAAAACCGATGTTCCCTCTTAAGCAACAAGACCTTGAGGGTGCGATCGGGGCGGGATATAAAGTTGGTCATCTTTTAAAAACCAAGGTTTATAAAAAAGGCGGGAAACCACCTTTAACCTTAGCTACAAATTTTCTTTAGACGACAAATTTTCGGAAAATTTGCTTGATTCGGTGGCTAGTGCCACAAGTGAAGCGGAGTCCAAAAAATAACGAAGAGCGGGACAAAGGGTTTCTGGGCGTAGTGAAGATCTGGATAGAGGGACACTTCGTGGCTGGCCAAAGGGTGATTTATTATAACTCATAGTATCATAAATTTAAAATAGTCAAAAACAACCAAAAAAGCAAGAAACATAATAGAAAGAACGAAAAACACAAACCAAGAAATCCGATAAGGACGATTTAAGAGGATCGTCGGATAGGACCAGGGTGAGAGCATAGTGTGGAAAAGCAGTGGAAAAGTACCCTATTCTTGGGGATAACAGGAAAAACAACGAAGGTTTACGCCAAATTATACGGCCAGCGTTTACAATTTCGCAAAAAAATGTACAATATACTTATCAATTTTCGGCTTTCCTAAATAGCCGTATAACGGCCGTAATAAATTACCTTCCGCTGGAAGCGGGAGTATTATTCCAAATTAAATAAAGCCGCGATACAATCATATGAGCACAACATACCAACCGAAGAAGAAAAAAAGGAGAAATACCCACGGGTTTTTAAAACGGACAAAAACCACCGGTGGCAAAAGGGTTTTAAAGGCGCGTCGCGCTAAGGGAAGGAAGCGGCTTTCAGCTTAATCCATGCTTCAAAAGACCAACCGTCTTTGTAAAAAAAAGGAGATTGACAGCGTGTTTGGGCGGGGCAAAAGCGTCAAAGAGGGAAACTTGACCCTGAAAGCGGCTAAAAACCAACTAGACAGTGTTCGCTTTTGTTTTGTCGTATCGAAGCGCGTTTCAAAAACAGCAGTCGGCCGCAATCTGATCAAGAGGCGGATGCGGGAAATTTCCAAAGCGGCACTTCCCTATTTGAAACCAGGGTACGACCTTATTTTCATAGTTGCTCCCGGCTTCGGAAAATTGGATTACCGGGGCATTGCGGAGATTATGGAAAAAACCTTTTTAAGGGCAGGGCTTATGACCGCGGGAAAAATATGAATCTTTTTCAAATTTTCTATCAGCCATTATTAAACGCTTTGGTACTTATTTACCATTATTTGCCGGGCCATAGCTTTGGTCTGGCGATCATAGCGTTGACCGTGTTGATCAGGCTACTGCTCTATCCTTTGGTCTCCGAATCCATTCGATTCCAACGGATTACAGCCGATCTCCAGCCCAAACTCAAGGAAATCAAAAAAATTCACAAGGACGATAAAGAGAAACAGGCTCTTCTGACAATGGACCTTTTTAAGCAACACAAGGTCAATCCGTTTGGTGGCATTGTTCTGCCTCTTTTGATCCAATTGCCGATATTGATCGGGCTTTACCAGGTATTTTACTACGGGATAACCTCCAAAACATTGGCCAGTTTATATTCCTTCGTGCCCGATCCCGGGGTGATCGATCCGAATTTTCTCGGCTTGGTTAACTTAGCCCAAGGGAGCGTCTTTATGGCGGGTTTTGCCGCGATATTGCAGTACTTCCAGACGAAAATGGTAACAAACCCCGCCGTCAAAGATCGGGGGAAAAACAAAGAGATCGACCCGATGGAGGAGATGCAAAAATATACCCTTTATGTCTTTCCCCTCATAACGGTATTTATTTTCTATAAACTTCCTTCCGCCCTGAGCCTTTATTGGATCACGTCGAGTATTTTTTCGATCGTCCAGCAATATATCGTTTTAAGTAAAACAAGGCCGGTCGGGGCAGTGGCGCTTGAAAGTCCGAGCGTGGCAGGAAGGGATTAGCGGGTTTCAATCCTTTTAGCAAATTATATATCCAATGTTGTTCCCCGCATCCTGTGAGGCCAGAAGAAGTATTCTTAAAGATTACTTCCGGAATACCTAAGTCCTCCTCGTTTCTTCCCGCATAATGCGGGAAGGTAGCCTCTAGCTACATTTTATGTTCCATGGGCTGGTCCGTGGTCTATAAAATAATCAAATATATGATAAACAAAACCGATTCGAAAAAAATCAAAAAAACAGTCGAAGAATTTTTTCAGAAATTAGGGGTCGAGGCGAAAATCGATGTTTTTTCCATTAAAGAATCAACCATCCCGATCGAGCTGAAATTGGAAGAGCCACAAACCTTGATCGGTCAGAACGGAGAAACCCTGTTCGAGATCCAACACCTATTGAAAATAATATTGAAGCGCCAGATAGCGGATAACATTTACGTAGATCTGGATATTAATAACTATAAAAAGAAAAAGGCGGAATATTTAAGGGAAATGGCCAAATCCACCGCGGACGAGGTTTCGCTTAGCGGACGCGAGAAAGCGTTGCCGTCGATGACGCCTTACGAGCGCCGGATCATCCACGTTGAATTATCGCTTCGCCAAGACATAAAAACGTCGAGCGTCGGGGACGAACCGCGCCGGAAAGTGATAGTAAGGCCGGCAGTTTAAAACCAGGCCAAGCGAACAAGCGGTTTTTCGCGGGGGACATAGTAAAGGCATCGTGCTATTGAAAAAAAACGGGTTAATCCCGTTTTTTTTCTTTTCTTTTAAGCTTCGCTTTTCGCTTTTTTGATTTTTTGTATCTCTTCGGGGCTGGTGGTGATGATCTGGTCTTCTACGTAGGAAGCGATGCCTTTTATAGCAACGTGTTTTTGGCCGGCAAAGAAAAGTCCCTCCCCCACTTCCGCCTCGAGCAACAGATTTTTCTCGCCTTCGGTCAGGTTGAAAGTTTTTTGGAGAATATCGATCGTTGCCGGCGATTGTTTCATTAAAAATTGTACCGATGAGTTGGTAATGATCGGCTGGCCGTAGGTGGATTTCATAAAGTCGCCAACGTCCTGAGTGATGGTTGTAACCCCCAGCCAGTATTTCCGGGCCCGCTTGCAAAGGCCGTACAGGAAAGACGCGCCGTCTTCCGTTTGCATCAGCCACCAGGCCTCATCGACCACCAGGATCCTTTTTTTCAAAGTCATTCTCACTTTGTTCCAGATATGACGCATAATAATGAACATCGCCGCCGTGCGCAGCTCGTTTTCCATGTCGCGGATCCCGAATACTACCATCAGTTTGTCCATGGAGACATTACTTGGTTGGTTGAAAAATTGCGCGTACGTCCCTTTCGTGAATTTTCTCACCCTTCTTACGAGCGATTCCGTTCCTTCCATGCCTTCAAGTACCGCTTCCAGGTCTTGCATCAAAGGCGTTCTTTCCGTCCAGAGACTGGGATCGGTTTCCGGAGTGATATCTTTGGCGGCGTAAACTTCCGTGAGGGCGCGGTCGATAATGGCGTCTTCTTCGGGCGATAATCCTCCCAGCATGATCCGGATAAGGCCGACCAGATTGATGATGTTGGTGCGCAACACATTTTCCGGGTCCTCGTCATCCCGGGGGATCGGCAGGTCGAACGGATTGATGTGGTTTGGCGACGTAAGGGAAATGTTCACGAAAGATCCTCCGACGGATTCCGCCAACACCCGGTATTCGTTTTCCGGGTCGACAATGATCGACTCGATCCCCAGCATCATGGAACGCAGGATCTCCAGTTTGACGGCGTAACTTTTACCCGCGCCGGATTTTGCGAAAATCACGCTGTTGGCGTTCTCAAGGCTGAACCGGTCGAAGAGGATCAAGGAGTTGTTGTGGAGATTTACACCGTACAATATGCCGTCGTTAGCGCTTAGGTCGAAAGAGATGAACGGAAAGGTCGAGGAAAGGGGTCCGGTGTTCATCGGGGTATGCGCGTTTATTTCGTCCAAGCCATAGGGGCAGGTAGAGGTAAAACCTTCCTTTTGCTGGTAAAGGGCGGGTTTGATGTAGATCAACTTTGATTCCAGGATCGATCGGAGCGTTGTTTCGACGGATCTGAGTTTTTCCAGGGAGTTTTCGTAAACCGTCAAATAGATCCCAAGCTTGAACATGCGTTCCTGGGATGTTTGAAGTTTGTCGCGGAGGGATTCAAGGTCCTGGTAGGCAATCTCCAAGGCGGGGTCGCGCACCAGCCCCTTCTCTTCCCTTTCCATCAGCTCGGCTTGTACTTCGGTGAGTTTTTTCCGCAGCTGCTTTAAAGTAGTTCCTGTTTCAATGGGGTGGACATGGAAAGAAATATCCATCGGGCTTTCCAGATTGATGATCGGGGCAAACCATCCGGTTGTAAGATAGCGCGGATAGGAAAAAATAAAAAAAGACTTCCCGAATTTTTCTCCGAGTTTCAAATACTCACTGGACAAGACGATCGAAGAAGGCGCGATAATATCTTTGATATTGATCGTATTGATTTCGATGGCTTGGCTCAGGTCCTGTTTTTTTTTGGTTTTTTTGGAAGAAAAAAGGCCCATATGGTTGGTGATATACCCTGCTTGCTTTGCGTCGGGGTTTTTGAGCCGAGAGGATCCTCCCCGCCTTCTGCGGGGGAACGCTTCCGGAAAACGAATAATTGATTTAGTGGATAAAAGACAGCGGGATGGGTCAGACGATCAGCTCCGGAGGAATTTCGGGATAATAACCGCTTTCCGACTCCTGAGGATGGTACAAGCCCCAGAAGAATTCGATTAATTCAAGGCTGTTCAATGGAACGCATTGCAAGCCGCAACGCCTGAGGCCCAGCGCCACGAATTCCATTCGCTGCCAGAGCTGCGATTTGGCCCGCTGGAAATGTTCTTCGCCGGCGGTTTTGACCGCTTCTTTGGACTTAGGAAGATTCGGAAGATTCATTAAAGTAAAAGGGATGATTACGTAAAAAGTCTTGTTCATAATCGATCCCGAAGAAATAAGTTCGGTGATGAACTTGCGGTATTCGGCGGTTTGGATCCTCAAAAGATCGTTTGTCTGTCTTATTTCCAGGTCCTTAAGTTTGTCCAGATAGTTGGTGATGTTCAGCTGCCGGCTTTGGATGAAAATTTCCAGCGAAAAATCGAGCGAGTTGAGAAAGCTTTGGAATTGATAAATGATCGCGGTTTGTTCGTCTTCCGCTTTCAGCGCGAAGTTGATGGCGGAGACCATTAAAATCCCGCGCAAAGCTTTGTTTTTCAGGACGATAACGCCTTCTTTCACCTGGTCGATTTCAAGGAATTGTTGGGTTGATGTGAGTGCCATTTGTGTAATGTATTAATTCCCTTTTGTTTCCAGGTAATTCCTTAATTTTTTCAATTCCCCCTTTTTGGTCGTTACCCGGTCCGCTTTCTTGCTGGCCGGTCCCTTTTCGATCTTGATCAATCCCTGGTTGGGATTGACGATTTTAGCGGTCGGAAATTTTTTCCAAAGATAGATCTTGGGCGCTAATCCGAAAAGGAAAGAATGTTTGATCAATACCGGCAAGGTTATCCCCCCTACCCTCACGAAAGCAAGGGAAAACGCAACCAGCATAATAATCGCGACAATGGCCACGCAGGCTATCGGCGGGAAACTCTGCGGATTGGAAGTGGATATCATATAAAGAAAAAGCGATATCCCGCCTCCCGCCCCGACGTAAACGAATTGTTTCAAAGTGAACGGTCCGACCACTTTGGTTTCCATGTCGATGAATTGGGGTAGAATGAAATTCATAAAATAAACTGGGCCGATAATCCCGTAGCGTAGCGGAACTTCCCCGCTTCCCGCGGGGTTGGTTTTATTCCACGGGCTCCTGATAAGTGCTTTTAGGGGACGCGTTTACCGAGGGTGCTCCGGCCAGCGGCGTCATCTGGAGACTATAAATATTTTCCAGCTCCGCTTTGACCGGGAAAAGGACGAAACGGTTGATTTCATGGATTATCCGACGGGTTGTGGTCTCTTCGGTTTTCAGGTTTTTTTCCAAATCGGCCAGGAATTCATTGGGCGGCAGGATGCCCAGAAGCACTTCCCTAATTCCATCCAAGAGCAGGTCAAGGCTGTCGAGCGAGTCATAACGGGTGCAGATATCAATAATATTTTCCCCGATTTCGTCGGAGAAAAGGGCGTCTTGAAGCGCGACCGGAAGTTTATGGTATAATTCCCAAAACTTTTTTTTCGGAAGTTTTTCGATCATATGTATAAGCGGATATTAATCCAAAAAACCACATGCGTAATTGCTGATTATTATACCATTATAACACGGGCAAGGTCGCGGGCAATGTTATTGACAAAAACAAGAAAGCATGCTATAATTTTTATATAGAACCTTGTCAATTTATAAGGAATATTACTGATAAAGGTATCGCTTGACGAATATTGAACCGAAATGAGGTGAATAGGTATGATTGATGATTTCTTTGGCGCGATGCACGGACCAATAGGGTCGGAAGAACCGTTGGAACAGCCAGAGGTTGTGCCCGGGCCGATGTTCGGTCCGGAACGGCCAACGACGCCACAAACGACGGATCGTGCCAGAACCAGAAGGACAAATGAAGGGTACACGCCCGCACAGAAGAAAGAGATTGCTTGGGCAACTTCGCTCGAGCATCGCATGAACGTAGTCGCGGCGTTATTGCTGGTTCTACCCACCGCCTTAGGCCTTTATTTTCTAGCCGGAGGCAGTTGGGTCAGCTATTTGCAGTTTACCGCGTGTATCGCCGCATCTGGTTTTTTGACGGCGATCTGCATTAAGAATGTGCAGGCGTCACCCAAGCAAGTTGGCGTAAGAACCTGGATGGGTGGCAGGATCCCCTATCTTAAACAAGAAGGGTATTGTCTGGTGATCCCATTCTTCTGGGATCTGATCCGGATCGACGTTGCGGATAAGAACACTGATTTGAGTCAAGAAAATGTGCCGGCTAAAAACGGGACAATTGGTGTGTTGGCGTCGATGACCTGGCATCCGGATTATAAGGATCCGATCGCGATGATCCGATACATTGATGCCGGAATGGCGGCGGGCGTGGAAGATATCCTTGATGATCCCGCTAACCAAGGTATCCGTGAGTACGCCATCGGAATGAAGGTGGAAAAAGCCCTTAAAGACAAAAAGGGTTTCCGTAAGGCGATCATCGGCGCGATGTTAAACGTCGAGGATGCGGAGCTTAATGATGTAGTAGAGGCTTTCAAGAACGGAACTAAGCGCCTTACGCCAAAGCTTGTCGGTATCAGGATCTTGCAGATCACGGTGCCCGACATAGTCTTGCCGGCGGATATCGAAAAAGCCCGAAAGAAGCTGGCAATCGAAGAATTGCAGCGGAAGTCCGAGTCTACGGAACGAAATCATTTCGAGGCTTCGATTATATCGCTTCGCGACAACGTGGGTCTTAGTCCCGAAAAAGCAACCGAATCCTGGATGATTTGGCGAAAGCTGATCAAAAAGGATGTTCACCAGGAGCTATTTGATGTTTCCGGCTTGGGGGACAAGGATCCAATGGGACTAACCTCGCCAATCCATTTATTGGCGCGGGGCTTACAGGGCAAAAAAGGAGGAGGAACAGACAGAAAAAATAAAAAAGACGAAGAAGAAGATCAAGAATAGGGATGGAAAAATCCCTATTTATTTTTTTTAGGTAAACAAATACCCCGGCGAGATGCTCGGGGTATTGTCATTCTTAAGCCGGAAAACCAAGTTTAGGAATTGTCGTCTCGGCGCGTAGTGGTGTCGTCGGGATGAACGCCGGTTGTGCGGCCGCTTGGCGTGGTGTTAGCGCGGGGCGTGCCGTCAGGGTTGGGTTGGGCTTGGCCTTCCCGTTGAAAATCAGCAAAACTTCGATTAGCAACGTCCCTAAGGTTTTCCGTGGTTCGTTGTCTGTCTCGTCCGCGGCCAATATCGCCAAGATTGGACTGGTTCGGTTGCTGGGTACGGGTTCGTTGGCCCGCCGCGTTATTGTTTGGGGGGGTAGTTGTCTGTTGGGTTTGGCCGCGTCCGAAATCGCCAAGATTGGACTGGTTCGGTTGCTGGGCGCGGGTTTGTCGGCCCGTTGTGCCGCCTCCGCCGCCAGGCGGCGTACCTGCTCCCGCTCTTGGGCCAGCACCAGGGCCAGGAGCTCCGCCTTGGTTTGCTTGGCCGCGACGGCCTGTGCCTTGGTTTTGCGGGCCTTGGGTTTGGCCGGGTTGTTGGTCTCTCGGCATGGTGATATTGCGCTGTGGTTTGGTCGGGTTTCTTTGATTCCATTCATTATTGATCTTAACTTGGGTCATTGCTATTTGATTCTTTTTGTCTCTTAGTTTTGTTTCTCCGGTCTGGAGGTTTTTTTGGATCTCTATTTCTTCTTCCGGCGCGAATACGTCTCTTAAAGTGGTTACGGTTCCCATGGCCAGTTTTGGATCGGCCGCGTACAATGTTCCGTTTGCCGCCTGTGTTTCGTATTGTTCATGGAGCGAATCCAAGGATTTTTGCCCAAAATTTTCGCCAATCTTTTGTATGTGGCCGCTGTTTGCGTTGTAAACGATCTGTTTATTGTATGCTTGGTTTTCAAACACATCATCCTTCAGGTTTTTTATATTTTCCGGTTTATCCAAAATCTTTTTAACGCCCAAAGCCATTACGGTATCGTTTTCGATGTCGGCTTGCGAGGCGTTGGGATTGATATAGCGCTGGCGGGCCAGTTCATCCGGGGCTTTGGAATCTTTTAACATCAATTCCTTGATTTGCTGGCCGCGGGTGCCGGTAAGGAGGTCGGGATGGTAGCCGACCGCTTCGGTCACCATGCCTTTATTGTGGACCGCCGCTTGACTCATAGCATCGTCCAATATTCCTTTCTTTTCCATATCCTTGAGGAATTCGGTTCCTTTATACTTCATGCCGTATTTCGTTAAGGCTAGTTTTTTGCTGGTGTCCATGCGCTTATAGAGGCCCGGATCCGAGGCCATGGTTTCCATTGCTCGCTCCACGCCGTCTGAATCTTTGCCGAAATGTTTTTCCAGGTTTGCTTCGTCCTCTGCTTGGTATTTTCGCATCGATTGTCTCGGTGTGGTTTGCCGCAGGCGGTGCACAAAATTTGCCGGGGACATCAACGCGCTGTTCGCGTAATGTTTATATTTATCCTTGCCTTCCAGAGTGAGGTTGCCTTCTTCGTCTCTGTTTTCTTTATCGGAGGCATTGTGTTTTGCCGCTCTTTCGTTGTAGTTTCTTATTCCGTTTTTTACGGCACCCTCGCCTCCATTTTGCCAGACTTTGGTGGCCGCGCTTTTTCCCATACCCATAATCGCCACGGCGAGGACGGGCATGGTGCGGTCAACCATCCAGAAAGTTACCATCAGATAAATGAACAAAAAAGAATAGAAAAGATAATATGAAGGAATATTGAGGATTGGCAGAAACCAGCCCAGATCCCAGGCTTTTGGCATTGCCCCGCTGGGCAGAATCGAATTTCCGGCGTTTAATCCCAGCATTAAAAAGAAAAGCAGAATGGTTCCCACGAAACACCATTGGATTAGGTGTTTTAACCATTCGTCCCAGTATTTCTGGGTTTGGGGCAAAATGAGGCACAAGAAAGCCAAGGGCGATAAAATCGCCAATATCTGGACGATATAAACTCGGGCGGCGAACAAAATGATATAAATGCAAAAAACCGCCGTCAAACCCGCCGCGGCCACGATTTGGAATGTCCAGATCGGCACGCTGGAGATAAACACACCTTTAGTGGCCAAACTGGCGATCATGGCCATTTTTGCCAGAACGCTGCCGAGCGGGACGATAAGCAAGGTAAATCTCGAGATGATTTCTATGCACAGCCAGCTAAAAGTAGAATACATGACGGCGAGAAATCCTTCCATAACCGTGCTCAAAAATTTTTCGTGCCCGTACATGATGGTATTGTTGGCAATCGTCGCGATATCAACCAGCATGCCAACGAATAATTTACTGAAATTCAGCAAAAGGGCGACGATAATCAGCCGCGGCAAGGCTTTCTGCGATTCCAGGGATTCGATCCTTAAAATAAAACCAAAAGCGACGATCAAAAAAATAAGGAGCAAAAACATATTGGCCAGTCCTCGGGTAAGATCCCAGCCGTGCTTGACCATAATTCCATTGAGGTCTATCCAGTTCGGATTGGTAATTTCCCATTCCAAAATCGATGTTGAAACTGCCAGCACGGTTATGGCGATCACATAAAATTTCATTACTTCGGGAACCACGGAAAGAAGCGGAGCGGTAATGTCGTCGCTTGCCGTCAACATATTTTCGATCTGGAGGGTAAGGTCGTCGGTCAGGCCGGCAGTGGCGACGCTGGGCGCGACCAAAGAGAAGATGGTGATGGTGGAAACCAGCGTAATGATCGTTCTTTGGAATGAAGGCGATTTTTTCAAAATTTTCATCTTTTCAGAGGATATAATTATTGTTTATCGAGTCCGGGGGCCAATAGCTGGACGCAATATATATTTCGGTCGGCCCAGCGGGTCAGATCGGCTTCATAGGCCGGCACGTCGCGAATCACGTCGCCGCAGCTAGACCAAAGCCAGCCTTTATTTTCGCCAAAGAGCCGCAGTATACAGCCGCAGCCGGTCTTATCGCCCGATGCAATGGTTTTTGATTGGTCCAGAGGGTCGCGGATAGTTCTTAGATCACAATCTTTAATCCCGTCAGCCGCCGTTTTAGGATGGCAAATGCCGTTTTCGCCTTTTGCATCTAATACGCAGTTATAATTGGTTGGGCAAGGATGGCTGCCGTCGCAAGCCTGGGAATAATCCTTGTCCGTATATCGCGCTTTGATTGATTTTGGCACATTGTCGGTTCCTTGAATAACTTCATCGACGTTTATCGTGGCCATGGTGCCGCCAAAATTGGTGTTTGACCAAATATGGGCATCCGAGCAGAAAACACTTTTGCCGTCATCCGGCATACAGAGGTCTTTCCCGCCGTAAGTAACGCATTTGTATCCATCCGGACAGGGAGTGCTGCCGCTGCAGGATTGGAAATAGTCGTCGGTGACTACAGGATTGAAGGGGTCGAGATGGAAACTGGTGAGCTCGGGATTGATGGTATTCAAAAGAACGTAGGCCGAAAGCAACAGGACCAAACCAAACATCGCCGATTTGATCCGGTCTATGGCGTCTTTCATTGTTGTCGGATTGCCGATGGATGTGATGTATTGGAATCCGGCGATCACAAAAGCGATGAAAGTGGCGACTCCGCCCAGCGCTATCCCCCACTCATAGAGATACTTGATGAATTGTCCCAGGTTGGTTGTCTTATCAACTTTGGTTTTCATCGGCGAATCGGGCCAAGCGGTTTGCAACGCGGCAAAAGCCAGCGCGAAGAACGCGAAGCAGCCGATCATTGTCAGCAGAACAAGCAGGTATTTTTTATTGAAAGATTTAGTCATGCGCTTTTGTTTAGTAAGGCGTTAAAACGGGATTACTTATCTGACTCGGGCATTGGCGCGCCGACAGTTTTATTATTGCTGGTATTGTCGTTATTGGGATTGCTGGTATTATCGGTGGTGGCTTTTAAAGGTGCGCCAAGGAATTCCACGGATTTAATAATTTCCTCAATTTCCGGTTGTATCAGGGGCCAGTTTTGTTCCGTGGTCATTACCGATACCATATAACTTTCGTCGCCATCAAGGAGTATTTCTTCCCGTTGGTGGGCGGGTAGGCTGGTTTTGGAGGTTTGGGGCGCTTTTTGGGTATATTTAATTTCCAAGCTTACTCTGTTTTCGGCCAAACTTGATTTTACTATTTCCATAGTTTGGTTGCTATCCTCGGCGTCTTGCTGGAGCGAGCCCATAATGTCTTCCCATTTACCCATTTTGATTCGTTCAACAACCAGATAAGACGGAAAGAAATTGGCTAGGTCGATTTTGTAAAGAAAAAACAATAATTCCCTTTTGTCCGATTGGCTCAAATTTTTTACCTCCGCGATGACGTTATCGTCGGCTTTTATCCAGGAAGTTCCGTAGCGAATTTTTAATTTTCCGTAAGGGTCGGTAAAATCCAGATATTTCGTATTTTGGCCGACTCGCAGGTTTTCCCCGACTTTATCAATTTTCGGAAGATTTATGAGCGATGCGCCGAGATTGGCTTCTAAATTAAAATTAAAAGCACTTTTAAACTGCTGGTATGACAGCACAGCCAGAATCGGGATCATTATGAATATCATTAAAATAGAAAAGCTCACTGGTCTCATTGTTTTGAATTTTTTTAGTTTTTAATTTTCCACCAGGACCCGAACTGGAAACCCAGAAGCGAAAGGATTACGGATACAATCATCCAGCCGAACAGGATAAGAAGGTAGCCCAGCCCCGCCGCCCGCCATAAGCTTTTTACGCGTTCGATCGTGGCCGCGTCGCCTAAAGACGTGTAAAAGATCACGCCGGTGATCAGCGTCAGGATTACCAAAACAATGATCGATAAGCGGAAAAGAAAGAATTCGAATATGATTTGAACCATAATGAAAAGATGGCCGATGTTGCAGGCGTCCCTTTCGTTCCAGGATGTGTTGGGGTCGTCGAAATTCTTTCCGCAAACCACGAAACCTCCGGTGTTTTGGGAGATGTCGGGATTCTGCTTTATATTAAGCGTCCATTCCGGGCCTTTCCCGCCCAGTTCCTTGCATTCGGTGTCGAAACAAGATTGGACTTGCCAGACATACGTACCCAGGCAAGTGGCAGATAACTGGTAATTCGGGCTCGTTACTTTTTTTTCTTTTGATTCGCCCGTAGGGCAAGCACCGGTTTCATCCGCGTCTTTGGTTGTGTAGGTGACCGTTACTGTATAAGCGTCCGCTCCCTCAACTTTATCCCAGGTGAGATTTATAGGCAATTCGTTGATATAGACCGTTGCCCCGTCGGGTGGGTTTGGATTGGTCGCGGCACCTATCTTGGAAATAGTGATGCTTTTTACGTCGCTCCATTGCCCGCACAAATCCCCTCCTTCGCGGGCGCAAGTTTTAACTTTCCAGGTATAGGTTTTTTCCGGTTTCAAATCGGGATAGCCAATATCGGATACCTTTGGATCGGTTACCGTTCTTTCCAGGTTCACGCCGTTTCCCTCTATATGATAAATAAACGATTTGGCTCCCGGGACATTTTCCCAGACAAAAGTTATCGGCAGACCGATATCGGAACCTTCGGGTTTCATTGATTCCGGTACGGGGGGGCGGCCGGTCGTTCTAAAGGTATAGGTTTTGGACCAGGCATCATCTTCGCAATCCTTGGAATCGAAATCCCAGCAGGGTTTGACGCGCCAGGTATAAACCGTGTCCAGTTGTAACTTGGGATAGTCGATCGTTATTGTCGAGAGCGTTCGGTTTTTTTCGGCGTCGGTAAGACTGACTCCAGTGAGGTCGAAAACATAAGAATTGGTGCCGACACTGCCGGTCCAAGCGAATTTAACGGGCAAACCGACCGGGGTTTTTCCTTCCGGGTCATCGGGAGGGGAAAAAGGGTTGGGTGGTTTTAATTTAAAATCATTGATTTTGAATTTCCATTTCTGGCTCCAATCGGTGCAGTCGCTGGCACTTGTGCAGGCTTGGACGATCCAGGAATAAAGCGTGTTTTTCGTGAAAAATCCAACCTCGGTATTGGTTAGTTGAGTCGGCGGAGTTCCGGCCGGACTGTCTGATTTGATTACGTAGGGTGTGCAGGTTTTTCCGTCCCGGCCGCCCAGTAATTGGGGAAGGCATTCCTCTTTATCGTTTTCAAGCTTGTAGGCCAGCAGTTGGTAAGATGTCGCGCTTGGTATCGCGCACCACTCAAGCTTTACGGTTTCAGCCGCTGTATGCACCCCCAGATTTTCGGCGGCTTTATCCCCTACCCAGTCCGGATCATAAGGCGCTATCGGTTCGGGCGCGGAGCTGGTGGTAAAACTCCATTGGGAAGCCAGCCCGCAATTGGTGCCGTCCGTATTGCAACAAGCTTGGACGGACCAAGGAACTTCCGAGGCCGATTTTAAAAGGCAGGGTTCGCCGTCTGTTACGGAATTGAATTCCGATTCGGGTAATATTTTTTTGTAGTCTTCCGAAGCGCTTGGCGCTTTAGCGGTATTTTTAATGGCGATCGCGTAAGACTGGGGACCGTAAGGGTCTTTTTTGTGGGCGCCCGGACCGCCTTTGTTTTTCCAGCCCGGCACGTCGGTCCACTCCAGCTTTACCGGCAGTTTTACTTTTTCGTTTCCGACGCCTTTATCCGGCTGGTGCACGTATTCCGGATTATTGTAATAGACCGGGTCTTTCGGTTTTTCCAGGCAGGAGCCGTCGCAATAACATTTTCCGCCGACCGCTTCGCTGGGGTCGCATTTTTGCCAGTCTTCGCAACTATAGGTGGGGCTGTAGCAGGAGTCGCCGCAACAAGGATCTTCGTTCACGTCGGTAAGGGTGCCGCCGCAAGGACTGGAGCAGGTGTAATAAGCATGTCCGCAACAGGATTCGCAGGGCGGCGTCGTTTCACCCCCCTGCGCGCTGACGGAAACCACCGAAGCGCTAAACAAAAGAAAACCAAAGAACAAAACAAAACCAAAAAAAGAAAAAAGTTTTTTATCGCGTATCATAAAATTCTGAACCAAAATTTAAATATTAATATATTATAAGTTCTTTTAACTTTTTATTGAATAGGCCTTGGCTAAATTTATCCACTCCTCGATACTTAGCGTTTCGGCTCTTCGGGCCGGATCGATCTCCGACTCCTTCAGCCATAGTTCCAACCCTTCCCTTCCCGGGCCGTCGGCTCGTGTAAGTTTTTTCGAAAAATTATTGATCAGTTGTTTTCTGGGTTGCGAGAAACCGGCCTTCACGATCATGAAAAAAAGATCCGAGAATTGTTTTTCCGGCCTATTGATTTTAGGCGTAAGCCTCAAGATGGCGCTGTCGACATTGGGAACGGGCCAGAAGCAGTTTCGGGAAATGACGCGGATGATTTGAGGTGTGGCGTAAAATTGCGTCGCTACCGCCAAAATGCTCATCTGGCCAGGTTTGGCTGCTATCCTTTGCGCGACCTCTTTTTGCACAATAAGAGTAAGGTCCTGCGGTGGGTTTTTGCTTTCCAGGAATTTCCGGATGGCCGGGGCGGATAGATAGAATGGCAGATTAGCCACAACCTTATATGGGGACGGTAATCCAGTCTCATCGAATTTAAGGATATCGGCTTCAATAATTTCCACGTTTTCCAGGTGGAGCGTATCTTCCAAGACCTTGACCATCCGGCGGTCAAATTCCACGGCGATCACTTTTTTGGCGGTCTTAGCTATCTCTTTGGTTAAGCTGCCAAGGCCCGGTCCGATTTCCAAAACAACGTCTTTGGGGCCAAGTCCAGCCGCTTTAGCCATATTTTCAATAGCATTGCGGTCTACCAAAAAATTCTGCCCGAATCTTTTTTTAGGCTGGGCGTCGTGGTCGTCTAATATGGTTTTGATCGAGGTTTTGTCCATTTTATTGGCGGTTCGATTTATCGAAACAAGAACAAGCTTTAAATAGAGAATTACTGTCTTGATCTTATCACGGAAACTATGGCTGGCGGATAGTCCTTGGTTTTAGTTAAACGAGAACTCTTTGGGCCGGATACGTATCCGGGAAAAAAACGCATATGTTTTACTCGTTTTCCGTTAAATCATTTTAGCATGTTTTGGCACGGTTTTAGCTTGACAGAGGGCGCCATATCGCGATATAATGGTTGCGACGATGTCTATTAAGCTCCAACTAAAAAATGTCGCCAAACTACTCTTTATCGGAGCGATTTTGCTTAGCGCTTCTTTGGTGTTTTCGGCTACAACCGGGAAAGGTAAAACCTCCTCGAATGATCAAATTTGTATTGAAAATTCGCAAAATGCCTATTTGGATGCTTCGAAACAGACCCGGCTGGAATCGCCGGATTTTCTTTTGGTTGACGATTCTTGCGTAAGAGCCTCCACTCCCCCGATCACAGTATCCACTAAAGTGCTTGGTTCGCTTGTCGGAGGGGATGAATACTATCAGGAAAACATGAAATTGGAAGACGACCAAAGAGCTGTTTTGGAATATATCGTTGAGCAGGGAGATACGGTCGCGCTGGTTGCGGAGAAGTTTGGTATTAGCACGGATACTATTCTTTGGGCCAACAATTTATCCGGTTCAGCCCAGATAAAAGCGGGCCAACAATTGATCATCCTGCCGGTTACCGGTATTATCCATAACGTAGTTAATGGCGATACGGTATCCGCGATGGCGCAAAAATACCAAGTGCCAACGGCCGATGTAGTGGCTTTTAACAAGTTATCGGGCGAGGCCGATGTTTATATTGGAGATACGTTGATTATTCCGGGCGGGAAAATGCCGAAAGTCGCGGCTAAGAAACCTGCGATTACCGCCAAGCCCAATTCCGGGTACACCGGATTAAACTTGCCGGGAGATTATTTTATTTGTCCGATCGGCCAAACGTGCCGTAAAACCCAGGGAGCGCACTATAATAACGCGGTTGATCTTTCGAACGGCCAGTGCGGAGACGCTATTTACGCGGCCGCTTCCGGCACCGTTCAGCGCGCCGCTTACGGCTGGAATAAAGGAGCCGGGAATTATATTACGATTTTTCATCCGAGCGGGGCGGTTACCAAATATTTTCATTTACAGACAATATTCGTCAAACCAGGGCAGTCGGTTTCCAAAGGGCAGAATATCGGTTTGATGGGCAGTACCGGTTTATCGACCGGTTGCCATTTGCATTTCGAGGTAATCGGAGCGGCTAATCCTTTTATCCGTTAGCCTATCGTATCGCTTTTAGGGCGGTACATTAAAGCTTCCGATAAATGGTCGAAGAGGATATTTTCCGAGCCGTCCATATCGGCGATCGTGCGCGACACTTTCAATACCCGGTGGTATCCCCTAGCCGACAATTTACCCGAGTCGACATAATTTTTAAGCAAGGTTTGCGACCTGCCATCCAAAAGGCAGTGTTTTTTTATCATAACGATTCCCATCTCGGCATTAGTGGAAAAATCATTAAAACGGGCTTGCTGAATTTGGCGGGCTTTGATTACCCTTTCTCTGGCAGCTTGGCTGTTTTGTCTGGCGTCGGAAGTGTTCGCCGCTAATTTGTCGTATTTAACGGACGGCACCGTGATGAAAAGATCAACCCGGTCCATCAGCGGTCCGGATAGTTTTTTCTGGTACATTTTGATCTGGGAGTTTGAGCAAACGCACCTTTTATCGGGGTTGCCGAAGTTACCGCAAGGACAAGGGTTGGCGGCCAGGATCAAAGTAAAGCGGGCCGGAAGAGTGAGGGCGTGGCGCGCGCGCAACAAACTGATGTTCCCTTCTTCGATTGGTTGTCGCAGGGCCTCCAAGACGTCGCGGTGGAATTCCGGAAACTCGTCCAAGAACAAAACGCCTCGATGAGCCAAGGTTATTTCTCCCGGCTTGGGTGGATTCCCTCCTCCGATCAGAGCCACACCCGAAGAAGTATGATGCGGCGAGCGGAAGGGACGCTGTGTTATTAGAGGTGAGTTCGCGGACAAAAGACCGCAAACACTGTAGATCTTGGTCACTTCCAGTGATTCTTCGAATGAAAGCGGTGGCATAATCGAAGACAACGCTTTAGCCAATAATGTTTTTCCCGTTCCTGGTGGTCCCGACATTAATAAGTTGTGTCCGCCGGCAGCGATGATTTCTAAGGCTCTTTTAGCCGAGTCCTGCCCGGAGATCAATACCAGATCGGTCGAGGCGTTACCGGAAATATCAGAGTTGTCGGTATCGGTAATAGTTGGAAAGATCGCGATCTCACCGGCGAGATAATCGATGACTTCGTTTAAACTTTCCACGCCGATAACCTTAATACCCTTGATCAGACCGCCTTCGGCGGCGTTTTCTTTCGGAAGGATGATTTCTTCTACCCCTTTTTCTTTACAGGCGATGGCCAGGGAGATCACGCCTTTAGCGGGACGGAGTTTTCCGTCCAAGGCAAGTTCTCCGATGAAAACTTTTCGCGCCGGATCAAATTTAATGTGTTTTTCGGCCAAAAGAAATCCCAGCGCTATCGGGAGATCGTACAGTGATCCTTCTTTTTTAAGATCGGCGGGCGCTAAAGAAACAAGGACCTTTACGGGTTGGTTGTTCGGAGACGGAAAGCCGGAACTGTCGATCGCCGTTGCTACCCGCTCTTTTGCTTCCTGGACCGATTTATCGGGCAGGCCGACGATTTCAAAATGTCTTAATCCGTAAGTTGAATCTACTTCAACTTCGATGATTTGGGCGCTCAAGCCGATAACGGCAGCTGAAAATACTTTTGAAGGCATAAATTTTTTTACGTCATATCGCCAATTTGATCGTAATTGGAGCGAAAGCCGATGAGGTTAATTGGTATTTAAAGATATAATATCCGGAAGTTTTTATTTATCCGGCAGAATACTCCGGGGCAGAGCCCCTTTAGTTTATTAAAGATTTTAATTTAACAAAAACAAAAAAAATGTCCATAGTCCAGCTTTAAAAACAAAAACCCCGCAGATGCGGGGTTTTTAAGTCGAGGATGACTGTTATTTCTGGCAGTCTAGGCAAAGCTTGGCGGCCGGATAGATTTTTAACCGTTCGATCGGGATCATATGTTTGCAATTTTCGCAAAGGCCGTATTTCCCTTTTTTTATTTTTTCTAAAGCGGAATTAACGTCTTGGAGTTTTATTTCCAGGTTATGTTCTATCGGAAGGCGGGTTGTGTATTCTTCTACTTCGTCGGCTTGGCGCTCCAGGGAAGCACTTCCCGAGTCGGAATTTCCGAATGGAAATTTGCTTTTCCAGTCGCCGGGGATCTTGTCGTTTTTCGTGGCTATCTTCTGTAGTTCCTGCTCGACCGCGGTTCTATCCCCTTCTAAGGCGGTCTTTAATTCCTCAAGCAGTCCTTTCTCGACCCTTTCTTTGGTTTTTATATTTTTCTTTTTTTCCATGATGTTTTTAATTATTTAATCTTGTGCAATATCTTCCCTTCCGCGCACCTGCTTTTTGTGGTTCCCGTCGACAGCGTGATATGAATAGCTAATTTTTCAGTTGATTGAAGATTTTTATTAAGCTTTCTCCCGACGAAGTTAGAATAAAATATTTATCGGTTGTCGCGTAACAAAGACCGGAGTTAATGTTTGAGGGCGGAAGCGGGAAAGAAAGGTATCGGAAAGTCGTTTTACTGTTTGGGATTGTGCCTGTTTTGAAGAATGACGGCGAGGCGTTTTTTGTTTTTCCCAAAAACTTCAACAGTCCATCAAAATCCTTTTCCATAGTTCCTTCCCATTTTTTCAATAAAGCATCGAGCCCGGCCGGATCTGAAATTTCAGCCACAAAACCAAGCCGGTTATCCCCTTTGCTGGCATAAATAAAGAGGGTGAAATTGTTGGTTAAGTGGCTAAACAGGCCATCCGGGATATGCGTATTAAACAACGCAAGGAATTCTTTGAAGCCCAAATAATCGTTATTTTTGTTCTGGACCAATATCCGGTAGTAACCTTCGCCCTCAAATTTCCGTTGCAAATAACCAGAAAGAGCGTCAGGAACACCGGAATCATCGTTGGCTTTGATATTCAAGGTCGAAATGGCCGCGATCAAGGAAGCTGGTTCGGCCTTGGGCGCGGAGGTATTACCATTACTGTCGTCGCAAGCATCTCCTAAACCGTCCTTATCGACGTCGGCTTGGTCGGGATTGGCAACCGACGGGCAGTTATCTTTGGCATCCGGGATGCCGTCGTTATCCGTGTCCGGGGACGCAGCATTATCGTCTCCGGTATTGTCGGAACCGTTATTATTGCTATTGTCCGGCGGTGTTGTGTTGTCGGTAGGCGGGGTGGGCGTTTTTTTGGTGAAAACGATAAGCACGGCAGCGCCAATGGCGGCTAGGCAGACAAGAAGGATCAGGATTCTGATCATTAACTTTTTCCCGCCCGATGATTTTTTCGGCAAATCTTCGTTTAAAGGAAAGTCTTCGTCTAGCGGTGTTTCCTTTTTGGAAACAGTTGCTTCATCTTGTGATGTTATTTCTTGAGCGGGAAAAGAAGGTTTCTGAGACTGGTTCCAGCGGTTTGTCCAAGGATTTTCCGGTTGGTCGTTTTCGTTGCGGGGCTTGACCGTCGGGTATTCCCCCGTTTCTGCCGGAGTCGCAGCGTTTGGCCAACGGTTGGCTTGAGAGGGCGGATGGGATTGATCGGATCTGTCGCCGAAGGCCTGATCGGTTTTCGGAGCCGCAATCCCTCCATTATTATCGTCGATAGGCTCCAAGAAAGAGCTTGATGGCTGTTCGTTTTCCAAAAGAGGCTCTCTGCCCATGCGGGATTGCGTTTCGGTAATCGGTTCCATCGCGGCCGATTGAACCGCTGAAGCTTTAACCGAACCGTCCTTTTCCCCGTAATTGCCATCTTCCCGGAATGAAACCGCTGGTTTTCTTTCTTCGTCCGTTCTATTTTCCGTAAGTGGGTCGGTGTTTTTGGGTTCGGCCAAATTTTGGGCATCTTTGATGCCGGTTTTTTCTTTCGGGACCCATGTTTCTTCTTCCCCTCGGTAATCGCTTGTGTCTATGCTATCGGATTGTTCGACCTCTTTCAAGATTGAAGGGTCAAAATCAAAACCGGTTTCTTTTAGGATATTGCTTATTTCGTCGCGGATCCTTTCTATGTCGATACCTTCTTTTTCCAATATGATCTCTTCGGCCGATATTTTATCTTCGATTCCTTTTAACTGATTGTCGGACTTTTCGATTTTAGAAAGGCTTTCTTTTTCGGCCGCTTCGATCTTTTCCTTGGCCAGGACATGCAGCCATTTTTCTTTAATGGTCTTTCTCATGTCGCTTTCCACTTTCCAACGCATTTTTTCGATAACCCTTTTTTCGTCGGGGGTCAAAGCTTGCTTCTCCTTTTCTTCCACCATTTTCAGCTCCTCGGTTATCGCCTTCTCGCTTTCGATCAATTCTTTCAAAGTTTCTTCGGTGCTCCTTTTTTCGCTGCCGATGGTTTCCGCTTCCGGGATAAGCTTGTCTTTTTCCTCTCTGGCCTGTTTGATATCTTTGATCCAGTTTTTTTTCTTTTCGACGAAATCTATGAGTTTTTCCTTAGCCGTTAATTTGTTGATGATATCTCCGATCTTTTCCCTTTCTTTGTTTTTTTCGGCAAGCTCAAGCTCGATCTTTTTGATCTCAATTTCCGACCGGGTGATCTGGTCTTCTATTTCCCATCTCCTTCTTTCTATCTGTTTTCTTTTGTCTTCCAGGTCCCAAAGCCGTTGGGACAATATTTTTTCTTCGGCAAGCGTAAGATTGCCTTGATTGGTTTTTTCTAGGCGTTCTTTTTTATCTTCTATCTCTGTTTCCTTGTCGATTATCAAACCTAACTCCCCGCTTCTTCCCAGCTCGACCTCGGCCATTAGTTGCGTTCTTTGATTTTCAAGCGGTTCGTTTTTGGTAGCCAGATCCAAGAGGTGTTTTTCCACTTCCGCGCGGTCGACTTGAATTCTTTCTTTCGCTTCTTTCAAAAGGACGGGCAGTACGAGCTCGTTTTTTCTTTTCAGTCTTTTTTGGTCTTCTTCGGAGAGCGATATTTCTTCTTTTTCCTCGGCGATTTTTTCTTCCAGTTTTCTTCTTTTTTCCTCTTGCAAGTTTTTTTCTTCGGACTCCAATTGCAGGATTTTTGTTTCTTCCTTTTTTTCGGCCAGCTCTTTCTTGATCTTTTCTTCGATTTCCGATTCGCTTCTTTGTTCGCTGCCTTCGACGGATAATTGTTCTTGTTTTTTTTCGAAGACGGGCGTTTTCGCGGTTTTTATTTCTTCGTTCGTTTCTTGGGCTTGGAGTGTAGGCTGAGACTGGGGTTGCTTTTCTTCTTCTCTTTTTGGTTGGTTACTTGAAGCCGGCTGTTCTTTTATTGGCGGAATTTGTTCTGTTTGAAACTCGAACGTTTGAGGTAGAGATGCCATCATCTCCTTTGAAATTTGCCTTTCAAGTTCTTTTTCCAAGTTGCTCGCAGCCGCCGTCTCCCGGTTTTTTAAGTCTGGCTTAGGGGGCGTTGGAACTTCGGGAGCGGGAGGAATGGGTGCGGTTCCGGTTTCCCGTGAGGCGGTTGCCGGAGGGATCACGGGTGTTGCCGTAACCTCAAAATTCGGAGGTGTGTCCCTCCTTTCCGATCCAGATATGGCAAGCGCCAGTCTGTTTTCCAGGTCAGCTTCAATCGTATTCTTTTCGAGTAAAACGGCGTTCTCCGTATGCTGGCCTTTGGAACCTTTTCCCTGGAGGCTCGCGATATCCTGAGCCATCGTTTTTATTTGGCCGTGTTTTAGGTTCAGCATGATTGGAGCGTCGAAATTTTAAAAATCACTTCCATATCTTTAGCTTAATGTTTTTCACAACTAAAAGCGTTAAAAACAAAATGTTCTTTGTTGATCCGTAACGAGACGGAGGGTCAACAAGCTGCCGCGCGCCCAAAAAGGCAGTTGTTCATTTATCATAAACCTTAATTTTTTCTTTTCAAAGTGCATAATCGCGCGTTGATACAAAAAAGCAGGATAAAAGCATCATCCTGTTTTTTTGGCCGTTCTTTTTGGGATTATTTTGCAATGAAATATTAAGGTTTTTCGCTTTTCTCCGGAGTTTGTACTATCTGGCAGAATGCCTTCCCTCCCGCGGAAGTCAATCGGATAATATCAATAAAATAATAAAATTTACTTTTTCGCGTCTTTCATCGAAAGGTCGATGCGTCCCAATTCATCGATCCCGATCACCTTAACCTGCACCAAGTCTCCAAGCTTAACTACATCTTCCACTTTATCTACTCGCCGGTCGGTCAGTTTCGAAATATGGACCATTCCTTCCTGGTTTGGCAGGATTTCCACGAAAGCTCCGAAGTTAAGGATCCTTTTTACCTTTCCTTGAAAGACCTCCCCTACTTTAACCTCGCGCGTGATGTTTAAGATCCATTCGACAGCCTTTTTTCCGGATTCCTCTTTTTCGGCAGTAATAAAGATCTTGCCGTCGTCTTCGATATCGATCAGTACGCCGCATTGGTCGATGATCTCATTGATCATTTTACCTCCTGGTCCGATCACTTCGCGGATTTTATCGGGATTGATCTGGAGAGTTAAAATGCGCGGAGCGTAAGGTGAAAGTTCCGGTCGCGGCCTTGAGATCACTTTTTCCATCTCGCCCAGGATAAAGGATCGCGCTTCCTTTCCGCGCTGTAACGTTTCTTTAAGTATTCTTTCGTCTATACCGTCTATCTTAACGTCCATCTGGATTGCCGTGATGCCTGTTCGCGTGCCCGCGACTTTGAAGTCCATATCGCCATAATGATCCTCCGGGCCTTGAATGTCGGTGAGGATCCGGTAGTTTCCTTGAGTGTCGGTTATAAGGCCCAGCGATATGCCGGTAGCCAATGTTTTTATCGGGACACCCGCGTCCATTAAAGCGAGCGATGCCGCCGACAATGAGGCCTGGCTGGTGGAGCCGTTGGATGACAGAATCTCGGAAACCACCCTGATAGTATAAGGAAATTCTTCGATCGGAGGCATTAGAGAAAGAAGTGTTTTTTCAACGAGCATTCCGTGGCCGATCTCTCTCCGGCCCGGTCCCCGCATCGGTTTTACTTCTCCGACGGAATAAGGCGGAAAATTATAGTGATGGAAGAATCTTTTTTTACCGACGATTTCCATTCCTTCCAATAATTGTGAATCGCCGGGCGCGCCAAGCGTTAAGATCGACAGGCATTTTGTCTCGCCTCTCGTGAAAAATCCCGAGCCATGCGCGCGCGGTACCAAGGCGATCTGCGCGCTAATATCGCGGACCTGGTCCAGTTTTCTGCCATCGGGGCGGAGTCCCCGTTTCAGTACGTTTTCGTGAAGGATTTTTTCTATTTCCTTATCGATAAAGTCGCTGGCGTACCGGATCTTTTCTTCCTGGCCGGGATATTTCTCGCCGAGTGCTTTTTCCAGGGTTTCCTGGACGTTTTTTAATTTTTCGGCGCTTATTCTCTTTTCCCGCTGGTAAAGCGCCTTCTCAAGAGTATCGCCGACGAAGCCGGTGATGAATTCTTCAAGCTCCTGGTCTTTGGCCGGCGCGGCAATTTTTTCCTTTTCCTTGCCCGTCGCTTTGATAATTTCGGATTGGAAATCCAATAGTTGTTTGATGTAAGGTTTGGCAAAATCATACGCTTTGGTGATCGCGTCTTCCTGCGCTTCGCGAAATCCTCCCTCGATCATATTGATGATCACCTTCCCTTTTCTCTCTATTCCGGAGAAAACCACGTCAACTTCGCTGTTTAGGCGTTGTTCATAGGTTGGATTGAGCACGTATTCCCCATTTACCAAGCCTACCCGTACTCCAATGGTCGGTCCGTTCCATGGTATATCGGAAACCGCCAGGGCCAAGGATGTGCCAAGCAATCCTAAAATATCGGGTTCGTTCTGGGCATCCCAGGAGAGTACGGTTATTACCGTTTGGACTTCCCGTTTTAACCATTCGGGAAAAAGAGGCCGAATCGTTCGGTCGATCAGGCGGGCGTTAAGGATGGCTTCGTCACTGGGGCGTGTTTCCCGTTTGATGTATCGCGATCCTTTGATTTTTCCGGATGCGTAGTATTTTTCTTCGTAGTCAACCATCAAGGGAAAGAATCCCATGCCTGGCTTCTCTCTTTGCGACATTACTGCCGTTGCCAGAACCATGGTGTCGCCGTATCGTACCAAAGCCGCTCCGTTGGCTTGTTCGGCCAGGGCGTTGATCTCGATGCTAAGTTCGGTATCACCCAAAACTAGCGAGAACTTCTTGTTTGAAATCTTGTCGTTTTCCATATTCTAATTATTAGATCTAAAGGAGTTGTTCGATTTTTTGCGAAAAATCACTTTCTTAATAAAAACTTTTCCGGATATTTTTCGATATCGATGAATTCATCGGCGGATTCTTTCAGTTTTGACGAGGCCGACCGGCTGAACGCGATCACCTCTACCCTTTTGCCTTGATTTTTCAGATAATCGACAAGTTGCAAAAAGTCGCCGTCGCCGGAAGCCAGCACTATCGTATCAACCGATGGAGAAATCCTTATGGCGTCGACGGTGATGCCTACGTCCCAATCGGCTTTTTTCAAGCCGTCGTAAAATTCCTGAAGATCCCTTATCCGGGTTTCGATTCCAAGCTTTATTAAAGCTTCGAAAAACGGTTTTTCCTCGCCGGTTTTTGTCCTTACCACGTATCCGAACGCCCTGATCAAGTTTCTTTTACCAACCGCTACCTTGAGGATCTCCCGAAAATTGACCCGCGCCTGATAGAGGTTCCGGGCCGAATGATAAAGGTTTTGCACGTCTATTAAAACGGCTATCCTCTGGCCCGCTAGTTGTGGGACTGTGTTCATTAAATTTGTTCGGCTTTTTCCAACTAAATTGCCGCTTAAGCGGCAATTATTGGTCTATTTATTTCTTAAGCCCTATTTTTTTTAAAACCGCGGCATATCGATTCGCATCGATATCACGGAGATAATTCAAAAACTTGCGGCGTTTAGACACCATTTTCAACAAACCCCGTTTGGAGTGGATGTCTTTTTGGTGTTTTTTCAGATGGGCCTGAAGGTGGTCGATTTCTTCGCTTAAGATGGCCACCTGAACATCGGGTGAGCCGGTATCTTCGTTATGAAGCTTGTACTTTTCTATCAGTTTCGTTTTCTCTTCTTTGGTTAACATATCTTTTTGTTTTAATTCCGCAGAAATTATTTATGATTATCTTGAACTATTTTGTCCGCAAAATGTAATTCCGTAATTTGGGTGATTAATTTGTACCTTGGAAAACACTCCGCGCTTTTTATAAATTATTACCTTTTCCCTAATTACTGATTACTGCAACCGTAGCGTAGCGAAGGTTGCTTGTGCCCCCAGCAGGACTCGAACCTGCAACTCACTGCTTAAGAGGCAGTTACTCTACCGTTGAGTTATGGGGGCTCAACCGGTTCCAATGCCCTATCTTCCAGCATTTTCCGGCGCGTTTTTGTTTATCGGCAGCGAAGCAGATAGAAGCCTTTGGCTTCCTTTCCCGCGGGATTAGGAGGAAGAGCGAGCTTTTCGAAAGAATACTGTGCCGCATCGGTTCGCAATAGTCTATTTTACGGATTTTCGCTTCCTTTGCAAACCTCCAAGTCTCCCTCTTCGTACGTTCCGATATCCCCCTTCGCGCAAGTTAGGGAGAATGACCACCATTTACCTTCGGTTCCTTCCCAGGCAGTAACTTTCATGGCCGACAGGGCGGTGTTCACTACAACCCAGCCGGTGAGAATGATCGCCAAACCCATTAATGTCGAGAACAGCACTTTTTTCGTTTTATTCATTGCTTCGGCACTGTCCTTATTGACGATCAGATTGAACCCGGACAAGATGATTATCAACGCGGCAACAGGGGGAATGATCAAAAGAAAGATGAAATCAACGATCGTTTTCACCATCGAAAACAAGAAGCAAAGATCGCAAGGAGACTCTCCCGGCCCTCCGCAAGGAACCAATCCGGCGGCCAAAACAGGGGCCGCGGCCGCAAAAAACAAAACTACAACGAAGGCACTTATCAATTCGGGGCGGAGCAAAAGATTAACAAACTTTTCTATCGGAATACCCTGGTGTTTCGGATCGCGAAAGTTTATTATTATTTTTTTCATTTTTTAAGCCTTAAGATCAATTTAACTCTTAACGCGCCGATTGTCAGGAAAGAAAATATTCTAACGCCCGTTTCCTTTCTTGTGCCTCTGGAGGGAATTGAACCCCCATCGCCGGTTCCGAAGACCGGCACTTTGTCCATTAAGCTACAGAGGCCGAAATTGTAGGAGCGATTTTGGCCAAAGAGCTTTAACTTTTTATACCAGAATTATTGAAAAAAAGCAAATTGTAATGTAAGCTAGATTCACTTAAGAGGCCGACGCGCCGCAGCGTATGTCTTACAACCGAAAAATATAAGCCATTTTTATGGAAATTTTGAAAAAAATACCATCCGAAGTGAGATTTGCCATCGAAGAGCTTCAAAAGAACGGATTTGAGGCTTATATAGTAGGCGGATGCGTTCGCGACCTGTTGCGCGAGGTGGAGCCCGAGGATTGGGATGTTGCGACCAGCGCTCTGCCTGGTCAGATCCAGGCCGTTTTTTTGAATAATTATTCCGACAATAAATTCGGTACGATCACGGCCCGGATAGAAAAGAGCGGTCTTGGAAAAAGAATTCCCAAGGTGGGCCAAACCGGCGACAATGGTTCCAAAAATGAAGATTTTTTTGAGATCGAGATCACTCCTTATCGGATCGAATCGGAATATAGCGATAGGCGTCATCCCGATAGCGTGGAATGGGCCAAAAATATCAAAGAGGACCTGGCGCGCCGCGATTTCACGGTCAATGCCATTGCTTTGAGCTACGGGTCAAAAAACGGAAAGATCGAAGCCGAGGTTATCGATCCGTTTGGCGGACGAGCCGACCTTAAGGCAAAGATCATCAAAGCGGTGCGCGAGGCGAACGAAAGGTTTTCCGAAGATGCTTTGCGTATGATGCGCGCGGCCCGTTTCGCGATTACCCTCGGAAAGGGTTGGATAATCGATAGCAAAACTTCGGAGGCCATCAAAAAAAATTCTTCTTTACTGGCCAATATTTCAAAAGAAAGGATCCGTGACGAATTCCTGAAAATGATGGCTACCGACCGGGCCGATGAAGGCATTGAACTGCTGCGCGAACTCGGCCTTTTAAAGAATATCATCCCGGAGCTTGAAGAAGGCTACGATGTCGGTCAGAACAAACATCATGTTTATGATATTTATAAACATTCCCTGTATTCGCTAAGGTTTGCCGCGCGTTCCAAGTTTAATATATATGTAAAGATCGCTGCCCTGCTCCACGATGTGGGTAAGGCGCGCGCCAAACAAGGCAACGGACCCGATTCGACTTTTTATAACCATGAGGTTATCGGGGCTAAAATGGCGGAGCAGATATTGAACCGCCTTAAATTTCCCAAAAGAGATTCGGAAAGGATCGTCCGGCTGGTCCGGTACCATTTGTTTTATTACAATGTTGGCGAGGTCGGCGAAGCGTCGGTAAGGCGTCTGGTCCGGAAGGTGGGTTTGGATTACGTGGATGAACTTCTGCAGGTCAGGATGGCTGACCGGATCGGTTCGGGATGCCCCAAAGCCGAGCCTTACAAATTGAGGCATATGCGGTATTTGATCGAGAAAACGGCCAAGGATCCGATCTCCGTCAAAATGCTTCGCGTCAACGGCGGGGATGTGATGAAGATCCTGGATATTTTGCCCGGACCGAAGATCGGAGCGATCCTGGATGTTTTACTTGGATATGTTTTGGAGGATCCGGCCAAGAACGATAAGGTTTTCCTTACCGATCAGGTTCGGAAGCTGGGCCGGTTGAGCGAAGAAAAGCTGGCGGAGACAGCGAAAAAGGCGGAACAGAAAAAGGATGTGGTGGAAGAAAAAAACGACGAGATGACAAAGCGCAAGTATTGGGTGACGTAGAGGCGAAACGAAAAATCTAAAACAGCCCTGTCCCCCACCGGCCGAGGTTTAAAGTGAAAAATCCAGTATATAAATTTCTGAAAATAATTTCAGAATTTTTTCGCAATAGCTGCATAATGAAAGCTGTAATAGAAATTCCAAAAGGAGACGACCGGCGAAGGCATTACGTTGCTCAAAAAAAAGAGTTTGTCGATTTCGGTCCGATCAAAGAAATAATTCCCGTGAACAACGGGGTAATGCCCGTAGACTACGGTTTTTTGCCCGATACTCGCAACATAAAAGAAGGAGACGAAATCGATGTTTTGGTTTTGTCAAAAGAAAAATTAAGCGTTGGGCAGAGTCTTGATGTCGAGCCGGTTGCTTTATTGCGGCGGGATGATGGCGACGATAAGATCGTGGCGGCTGACCGGACAACGTGCGGAATAAAAAAATGGGAGGATATCGACGCGGAATCGCGAAAAACGATCGTCGGCTATTTTGGCTTCCGGCACAAGATAGTTTCGATCGAGAGTTCGGATTGTGCCAAGCAATATATAGAACGGGCCGGAGGGATCGATTAGCCTTCCCCTGCCCTGTTCAGCGTTGCGAACGAGCGGAGTAATAAAAAAGCCCGTGGAAAAACCGGGCGTTTATGTTTAATTAGTCTGACAGAATGCTCCGGGCTTTGCCTCGGGGCAGTTTATTTTTTTCCAATTCCCTTCTCCATAAAACCAGCGATGTCTGCGGCAGGAGAATCACATTAAATCCTTCATCAAAGATCGCTCTAGCGGCTTTTTCGCCGGCGAGGGTTGGTCCAGACAGCGGCAGTATTTCCACATGCCGCTTGCCGTTATAAGTTGGCTGGACAGCAATGATCAGATCGTCTTTGTGGCAGCCGACCGCTCCGCAAACGGCTTTAATGATGCCGTTGATTTTTTCTAAAGGCTTTTCGATATCATCTTCATTGAATCCAAAATAGCTGATTTTAAACAATCTTATTACCTCCAAAAATGATGCTATCGATAATGCCGGAAAATGTCAACTTTACTTTTTGCTCATGGCCGCAATCTTTAAGCGCTTAATCCATTTACAAAACGCGGTTAGTGGGGTAAGATTTGGATATTGGAAATTTCGCGGGGCGGAATATGCCGGCAGTATACATCCTTCGGGAGGATGCAGACTGGGTTCAATTCCCAGCGCCCCGACCAAAGAAAAAACAGGACAAGTGTCCTGTTTTTTTTGTCGCGGATCAGACTACCCTATTACTTTGTCTGGAGCAAGCTGCCTATATCGATGCCCAATTGCGAGAGGGCGACGGCGCCAAGGATGGAGATGGCAACCAACGCGATCAGGACGAGAGCACCAAGAACAATGCAAACTATGATCGCGGTCCGGGTGTTTTTGCTGGGCGTAAGGGCAGAGTCTTTTTTTAGGTTTTTCAGGTCCTTAAAGACGTAATAAAGAAAAACGGTTTGTAGCGGCGCGAGAATGAATGACGTAACCGACTGGATGAAATCCGAAAGAAACATGAATATCTGAGGAGCGTTCACTGCCTTAAGTCCGGCTCCGAAAGCCGAGAACAGCCAGGACAATAAAACGAAAAGGCCGGCCAATGCCCATAAGCGGAACATAACTCCCCACCACTTCCCTCTTACGTATTCGCGGCTTTTTAAAAGAGCGTTCATTCCCCTTTCGTTTTCAAAAAGGAAAATGATCGCGGCGAAGGAAAACCAAATCGAAAAAATGATTCCCGGAATAACGAATAAAAAGAAGCCGCACAATGATATGAGGCCGGAGAAAACAGCGATCCAGGCAAAACCTCCTATTCGGTTGCGGGTTTTTTTATACGACTCGATAGCACCGATCGGTTCTTCGGCGCAGGCGTTGTACAAGAGAGTGACTTGGCTCCAAAAAGACAAATAAAATAGCGCGCCGATGGCCAAGAGCGCGAGTATAATTCCTAAAATAATAACAACGACAGTAAAAGACTTTCCAACCACGGCAGCCAATGCGGCAAACAAAGCGATGCCGATAAGCAAGATGGCGATAATCGCTATCGCGGCCAGGGCGGAAATAAGTTCAATACCAAGCAAAGATTTTAGTTTAAGCCGGTAAACCTTCCACGCTTTATTAAGCAGCTCATTAAAAGGTGCTAATGAAGTCGAGATGTTTGTCTGTCCTGTCTGTCCAGTCTTGTCTTGTGATATTTGTCCTGTCTGTTCTGTCTTGTCTGACTGGTCTTCAATACGTTGTTCGGCTTCCGCCATAGTTTTTAAATGCGCATTACGTTGTTGGCCTTACCGATATCGGTATAAGCGGAACAAGTTAATTACGCAATATTATTTTAATAGCAATTTAATCTAAACTATTTTGCGAGTTTTAAAATGGTCGTAAATAATAAAACTTATTTCGATTATAGCCGAACAAAAATAATTTTGCAAAAGCCAGACAGACAAGACAAGACAGGACAAATGACAAGACTGGACAGACATGCCAGACAAGACAGAACAGACACGCCATTGCGCAACATAATTTTTTTTCGTACACTTAAGTATTAATCGATAAAAAAATGGAAGAGACAAATAACGAATACATTGTTACTTTGTATGAAGCGTGCGAGTTGCTTAATAAAAGCGCGCGTACGGTTAGCCGGTATGTCCGGAAAGGTTTCCTCAACCCAATGTCTATCCGAAGCCGGAAAGGTACTTTGGAGTATCGTTTCAGCCGCGCCGAATTGGATTCCCTTAAAGACCGGGAAGACGAGATAAGACAAGCTACTTTCGCCGAAGACGAGACATCGGAACCGGTGTCGGCTCAATTCGCGAGCATTGATTTGGCGCGAGAGCGTCCGTCAGTTGAAATGCCATTCGTTATCCAAGGTGAAGCGCCGACACCGGACACATCAGAGACATCAGACATGACTGGACAGACTAGACCTCAGATAATGCCGGAAGTTGAAACCAAAAAGGAAGCCGAGCCTTTAATAGGGGATAATTCGGTCGCGACTGCCGGGGAACGGCAATCCAATAGTGTGGCTATTCCTAGCGCGGACAAGGAGATTATCGATCTTTTAAAAGAAACGACCGGTATGTTGCGCGACCAGTTGTATGTTAAGGACGAACAGATCAAAAGCCTTAACGACAAGATCGATAATTTAATCGAGCGTGACCGCGAAACCAATATTCTGTTAAAAGGTTTACAGGATAGGTTCTTATATTTAGAAAAACCGAAAGCCGATTCGCCCAGGTCCGGCAACGAGAAAGCGGAAACCGAACCGTCGCCAAGCGCGTCCGTTAAATCCGCTAAAGAGGCCAGGGAAGAAAATAAAAACAAGAATAATAAAAATACTAAGGAAAGACAAGACAAGCCAGAGAAGCTTAATAAACAAAAGAAAAACAACCAGGACACTCCGAAAAAAGGATTTTGGGGGGGTCTATTCGGCAAATAGATAAAGTCGGTATTTAAATTTAAAGAGGGGAGAGTGCCCCTCTTTTTATTTGACATTGCCGTCATTTATGTTATTATAACGAAAGCTTAACGGGCTTATTGTACCTTAATAAGGAGGCAGGAACATGGATGAATCAACCAGGGATGTCGGGCCGGAAAGCTTTGAAGAAGAACTCGCGCAAAGAGGAGCGAGCCTTCAGAAAATTCTTGACGGGATAGCTAGTTTTGAAGAAAAAAAACAGCGTTTGGGCCAAAACAAAACGTTTATTTTATGTACGATGGGCGGGTTTGAACGCATGTTTATCAACTATCCTGACTGGGCTTGGCTGGTCAATGGAGATAAAGCCAAACTAAAGCGGAACCGACAGCTGGAAAAGGAGCTGGCGGAAATCGAAACCCGATTGGTCGAAGAAAATGGCCGGAAGTTTCGCGAGATCAAAGACATTCGCGAGTTTGTCGATGACCATCTCTTTGACTGCGATGATGAGTTTAAGGAACAACGGATTCGACTGAACATCGTTCTTGAAATGCGGAACGTCATTTTGTGCGTTATCCGCGTCCTGGAGCTTTTATTGGAAGACCGGCCGAATGAAGAATATCTCAAAATGCAATGGCCGGTGCTCATCGAAATGGTCGAGCGGGTTAACGGCACGATGAAGAGATATAGCGATCTGATTGGCAAGGCGCTGGAGGAAAATAAAATAGAAAACGGGCGCGAAAAGTTTTCCGGGGAGTTTCCGTTCGCGACGGCCCTATCGATTACCGAAGGCAAAACAAATAATCAGGAAATCATTAGCGCGGTCGACCGCATAAAAGAGCTGGCGGAATCGTCGGAGAAAATTTTGGACGATCAGGTCGTCCTGCTGGAAGACGCGCTTGCCCGGTACCGAACCGCTTTTGTCCAGCGGGTTTCCGGACACGAAGAAACGGAAAAAACAGAAGCAGCTTAAAGAGGGGAGTTGAACAACAACTCTCTTTTTGTTTGACAAAATCAAAAAATAATGTTATCATAAAAAGGGTTAAAAATTCAGAGGTGAAGTTGATGGATAATATTGAGGACTTTAAATGGTTTGAAGAAGAGGCGAGGCGGAAAATCGCTTTATCGACACCATTAATTGATCAGGCCAAGGGTGCAAATCAAAAATATCACCAGGCTTTAAAAAGCTGGCTCGATGCGGAAAAAGAGTTAGGTTTTAACCACAGGTTTTTGATCGATGAATGGCAGGCTATGGCAAGGTTGCTATATAGACAACAAACGGTCGATTATCTAAGGCTGCGCGAAGAACAACAGGAAGCCTGGCATGTAACCTGCGAAGCGGACAGGCAGCGGGATAACGTTTTGGCTCAGATCGATCAATTTCTTGACCAGGGGTTGGCGATCCATGACCAGGGTTATATTGCCCGGAAAACGATTGTTTTGGCAATGGTCGATCTGACCCTTCATTTGGGGTCGCTGGGATATTCTTCCCGGCTGGCCGCCCAAAGCGGCAAGACTCCGCAGGCAAGTAGCGCGGCATTGCAAGTCATTAATGGTTTTGCAGCCGAGACGGGTGCCAGAATTTATAAGTGCGATGCCGCATTGCGGGCGCGTCAGGGGTTTGACGGTTTGGCCGAGTTGACCGGTCCGCTCGAAGCTGGAGAATTTATTCAGGCTTTAAATTACCAGCCCTTTGATCGTGATAGATGCAATGAACTGGCGGGTCTTACCGAAAAATTGCGCCAGGCGCTTCAGAAGAGAACGGAAGCTTTGGAGGCGGAGCTTTACCGCTATCGCCAAGAATATGTTAAGCGGTACGAAATTTAAGATGCTTAATAGGGGAGCTGAACAACAGCTCTCTTTTTGTTTGACAAACAAGTTATTTCGTTTAAGGTGTATAAAGAGATTTGTACTTTAAAAATGGAGGCAGGTTCATGGAAATTCCTAAAGAAATAGTTTTGGGTATTAAGACAAGGCAGGGCGCGGTTGAGGCGCTTGGCGAACAGGTAAGCCGGGCAGCCGGCGAATCGCTGGAAGTAGACAGGCTGCTGGAAGAAGCAATGGCACCCGAAAAGTTTCCAGAAAAATTTCTTGTGCCGTTTCGCATCACGATCAAAAAAACAACCGGTTTATGGGTGGAAGCTTTAGGTGGTTCCGAATCGAGATTCGATGAATTAAGGAGGCGCCAGGTCGAGTCGCAAAACGAATTCGACAAATATCGAATGCGGGAATTGGAAGCGGAACAGGCTTTATGGGATTTCATCGACCGTTATTTGCGGACGACCGATTCGATATATAAAAAACGTTCGGAGGCTCTTGAAGCCATAAGAAAGATCAATGAGATTGCCGAAAAATTCTATCGGGAAGCCACCGATATCCGCTGCGCTTTGATCGGATTTAAAAGCCCGCAGGAGTTCGAGCGGATTAGGGTCGACGGCATGGTTAAGATGAGGGAATTGCTTCCCAGAGCCATCGAAGGCTTGCAGCCCTGGGAAAAGTTTTTGTTTGATCGGGGGGATGACGAGTTGTTGGAGCCATTCAGCGGAGGGTTTAAGCGATTGCTCCTTCGGCTAAGCGCTTGCACGCTTAAGTCAGAAACCATGGAGAGGACCGAGCATGAGCTTGATGTCATTCTTGAGGTCATGAGGAATATGACCAACGGCACAAGGTATCCGAATTGGCTTGATAGGGAATGGTTGAGTCCCAAAGTGGATCGCGTAAAAAGACTGGCCTTGGAAGCCGATTAGAGAGTTGAATAACTCTCTTTTTTGTTGACAAAATGTATAATCTATCTATAATCTTGGCAAAGACAGCACTTTAAAAAGGAGGATAGTTATGAAAGTACCGATACCGAAGGAAATTGTTGACGGGATACGGGAGAGGCAACAAGCCGTTGAGGCCGCGGACAATAATTTAAAAGAAGCGGGCGAGGCAACCTTTGAGGCCAGCGCAGCTTATTGCGACGCGAAGACTCCGGACGGATTCCGCGGTAATTATTTAGTGCCGTTATGCGTTTTTATCGAATCAACGTTCAAAGTGTGGCTGGATTTTCTCGGAGGAAGCAAGAAAGAATTATTGCGTCTGCAAGCGGCTAAGCAAGAGAAGCAGTCGGATTGGGAGCGGGCGTCGGCGGACAAGGAACACAAAGAAGAAGATCTGAATGAATACATCGGGAGATATCTTAAGTCGGAAGATCCCGAATACGGATACCTTGCGGAACAATTCGCCGCGGTAGATAAGCTTTTTAAAGCCACGGAAGATTTCTTAAATCTTTTTTACGAAGCTACCGATTCCATGAATGGCCAGGGAGGCGAAAAAGATAAAACTATCCTTAGACATAACCTTGCCCGGATCGACTTGGAATTTTCGACCGTAAAACGAGCCGTTATGGCTTATTTGCCGGTTGTAAGCCAGGAAAGAGAGATTGGCATCAAGGATGGCCTTCAGAAAGCTTATGGAAGCCTGGTCAAGAGTTTGGAAAAAGCGAAAAAGTCGCAAAATTCCCCGGAGGCATACCATGATTTTTACATGCTTAGTGGTCCGGTGCTGGAGTTTTGCAATGTTCTTTTGAATTACCGGGATGAGCTTGACGGAAAGATCCGGGCGCGGATCGATCCCGTGCTCGCGGAGTGTTTGAAAGAGAGTTGAAGAACTCTCTTTTTTTTGACAAAAAATGATAATTTATTTACAATTTCGGCAGCGCACTTTTCAAAGGAGGATTTTAATGGAGCTACCGTTAGAAATAATCATCGGAGTGAAAGAAAGATATGATTCGGTTGGGTCCGCTGTGGAAGACGTGGCGGCAAGGGCCAGCGCTTCAGCTGAGGCTGATAGGCTTTGCTATGAAGCGGAGTATCCGTCTGGAGCTAGGGGTGACCTAATGTCGCTATGCGTAAGCGTCGATTCCAAGTTCGGGGTTTGGCTTGGCTTTATCGGAGGGGATAAAAAAAAGCTGCAACGTCTGAAGGCCGTAAAAATAGAGAAGCTCGAAGCCTGGAAGCAAGCTTCCGCCGAGAAGCAACGCCGGGAAAAAGATCTGGACAGATTCATTAGTCTGTATCTTAGCTCCATCGATCCGGAATACAAAGAACTTATGGAGCGATTTGCCGCGATCGAAGAGCTTTTTGGACCGGTCGATCGTTTCCGGGCTCTGTTCTACGAAGCCGACCAAGTCACAATAAATCAAAGACGAGAAATAGGCAAGATCCTTCTCGGTCAAAAGTTGATAGAGCTTGGCACGGAATTTTTAACCGTGAAAAGGGCCGTTATGTCATATTTGTCGGCTGCCGGTCCGGAGAGCGAGGCTGGGATAAGAAACGATCTTCAGGCGGCTTACGAAGCCGTAGCTAAAAACTGGGGAAGCTGGGGCAAGCCGGGAACGATTTCGGACGCATGTTCCGATTATTCTCGTCTCTGCGTTTCGGTGTATAATCTTTGCGACATTGTTGAGAAGCACAGGGATGCGCTCGACACGAAAATGCGGGCACAGATCAATGCCACAGAAGAAGCATGTCTAAAGGAGAGCTAAAGAAAGCTCTCTTTTTTCTTCCTTAACGGCCTAAAGCGAAGGCCGCCAACCAATGCCTTGAAAAAAAAACCATAATGTCTTATCAATAGAAGAGGGTGGTATCGATGGATCTGGATTTAAAAAGATTAAGTTTTCTTTACAACGCCCTAAAGGAAAAAACTCCCAAGGAGATGGCAAGTGATCCCTTATTGAGAGAGCTCTCAGCCGAACTGCGGGAGATTTATATACAGTACATTAGAACGGAGCAATATACGGTCCAAAATCTTTCGCGGGAGATCCAGGCCGACGAAATATTATTCGTCCGGCTTCTGCCGAGCGTAAGAAGGGCGCAGGAAATCGCAGCGGAAGCGGCTACTCAATAGGCCGCTTTTCTTTTGCGTCGGCAAGTGTACGGAAAGTTGCGGTGTTCTATTAAAAAGGGTAACCTTAGAATAAAGCAAAGCGTTATTCCATTGAGATGGAATAAGCGTACTCATTGTTCCATGAACAATAAATCAAACACTTTGGCCAAGTTGTCGCCGACTATCGATTATAAACCTTTGATCCGCTTGATCGGAGAAGCGCATGGCGCGCTCGGGGAATTAAATGGTCTGCTTCTCAAGAATGTTCTTAATCCCGAATTATTGATGAGCCCGCTTCTGACCAAGGAAGCGGTCTTCAGTTCCCGGATCGAGGGGACTCAGGCAACGCTGGAAGACGTTTTCCATTACGAGGCGAGGGCGGCGGCAAAAATTGCCGGCCAGGATAAAGATATCAAGGAGATCATCAATTACCGCAGGGTATTGAATTTTTCGCTTGGCGATTTAAAGGACAGCCCGATAAACCAGGAGTTCATCAAAAAAGTCCATTATTATTTGCTTGATTCGGTACGAGGATCCGATAAGGATCGCGGAAAATTCCGGCAAGGTCGGGTTTTTATCGGTCCGCCCGGCATATCGATCGAGGAAGCAAGTTATGTGCCGCCCGAGCCGGCTTTTTTGCCGGGCCTGATGAACAACTGGGAGGATTATATCAATTCCAATCTTGAAAACGATTTGCTGGTCCAGATCGGCATAGCCCATTACCAATTGGAAGCCATCCATCCTTTCCGCGACGGTAATGGCAGAGTGGGCCGGCTTTTGATTCCCTTGTTTTTATACAAACGGGAAATTCTTTCCGCTCCTTTGCTCTATATAAGTGAATACTTCGAAAAGAACCGCGGCGGATACTATGGCTTATTAAAGGGAGTTACGGAGCGGGGAGATTGGAGCGAGTGGCTGAAATTTTTTCTGCTCGCGCTGATAACCGAGTCGCTGAAAACCCGTTCTTCGATCTTAAAAATATTAAACCTCTATGAAAGATCGAAACGAACGGTTGCGGCCGCCAATTCGGTTTACGCCATCGACCTGCTGGATCTGATCTTTGAGTCGCCGGTCATATCGTACGTTAAAATCAAAGACAAGTTGAAAACCAGGAATCCTCAGACGATCTACAACCTGATCAAAAAATTCGTCGATTTAAAGATTTTATGCGAAGATCCGGGTCGGAAGCGGAATCGCGTATTTGTATTTAAAGAATTGGTAGAAATTCTAAACCATTGACATATTATTAAATAACATATATAATAATTCAGGAAAAACTTTTGGCAGGTGATGTAGTACGACAGGCAAGGATGAAGTAAGAAACGAATACAGAATAAACGAAATAGCAAAGACTTTGTTGGTATGCGGTTTGCAGAATTTTGGACAGCCGCTGGAAGAATATGCCGAGGCCTGGCAGAAAGCTATGGATTTTATGGGTTTTAGCTGTGAGGTTTCCGCGGTGGTGATCAACGATGGAAAGAGCCTGCTGATAACGGCGGCCGGTAAAGATGAAAAACAGGCCAACCTTTTCATCAAGGAGGTTAGAGGAAAATTCCCGATGGGGAAATACGAGCTGGAGCGGCAAATGGTCGCCGAGGCATTGATAAAGTATGCCAAAAAATGATTAAAGGGTTTTTTAACCCTTTTTTGTTTTTAATAACCGGCCTGTTGAAATTTTCAGCCCAATACGATAATTTAATCGTATGGAAAAAGAATTCCAAAAGATTTGGCTCGAAGCGGTTGTTTATCTGCGCCAAGCGCAAAAAAAAGATTTCGTTCTCCATACCAAATGGGTGGTTAAAAGCATGGAGATGCTGTTGGAAAGGGAAGGAGGGGACAGGCGCGTGTTGATCACGGCGGCTATATTGCATGATACGGGTTGGTCCGAGGTTCCTTTGGAATTACAGGCAGCGATTGAAGGGGAGATGGCCGGAAGGGCGCTGGTTCTTCATCTGAAAAACTCGGTTCCGATCGCCAGGAAAATTTTAAAAGACCACGGTTTTACCAAGAAGGAAATAAACAAGATTATCGATATCATCTTAAGCCACAAATTCAAGAATCCCAGGAACTTGGAAAAAAGACTGCTGATTGACGCCGATACTTTATCCGATATTTTCAAAGAGCCGTTTTATGCCGACGCTAAATATTACAAAAAAACACCCAAGCAGCTTTTGGAATTTAGGAAACAAAACCATTTTTATACAAAGACCGCGCGCGCGGTCTTTGATCGGGAGTTGGAAAAAAGGGCAAAAGAGATTACGGGCTGATCCGGTTCCGCGTTTTCTGATGACCCGAAGCGCGCGGATGCTTTGCTTTTCTTTTATTGACAGATTAAATTATCTATTATATAATATATAAAACGTATTTTGAGCGTAAGGTGAGATAAATGGAGATTTCGAACAAAGGATGGATAGCGATAATCGCCATTGTGGCCTATATCGCTTTTATGGGCGGTATGAGTTGGCAGGATCAGAACCAGGACCCTAAACGAAAAATCGATTTGGGCAACGGTATTGTATCCCAGAAAACATACAGCAACCAAGTCGGCATACGTTTTCCGGAGGAAAACACCACGATAAATGAGTATAACCAGCACATCGAGGTGATCCTTAATCCCGGAATGGGGGAAATGGCCAACCGGACCATTTGGGTCGGTACCTATGGCGGAGGGTTTATCGCGCAGAAAGTTTACGCGATATCCATCTATGCCAACGAAACGCGGGGTCCCGATGAAGCACCGCAAAGGATTGTTTCGATGACTTACTCCGAGTGGAACAAGACATTGAATGATCCGCTAGCGGCAGGTAAATTGTGGGCCAAGCTTTACCCCGAGGAGCAGGTGGCGCTTACGAAACAGCTGGTACGCCAGAGATGGGGAGAGCACCTGTGGGGACAGAATTCCAGTGTTTCTTACCCTTAACTTAAAAGAAGAGCTTATGCCGGGCCACCAAACCCGGTTTTATTTTTGATTGACAAATAAGTGATTAAAAGTTTAATTTAGGAAGATCTTAAACGGAGGGGTGTAAGATTTCTGACGATTCTGACGAAATTATTAAGTGGTTCGAAGAGAGTTTTTTTAAGAAGAAAAACTTTGCCGTTGGGCTTTTTGCCAACGCGCGATATTCGGCGCTTTAAATCACGAAGGCGTTCGGCCATTCTCTGGCGGCAACTTTCCTGATGACTGTTGAAGCAAACCTGGCCACGGTCTTTCTCTTGCGTAATTAGAGGCCAATCTCATTGATTGGTTTTTCTTTTTGCGTTTTATGAAAATCTGGACAAGAATGGGAATATATATAATGATGTTGGCAGTTGTTTAAAAAAGAGGATTGTTTATGGATGCCGGGGATATCTACGGAAATTACAAATTTGGAATGGTTGATCTACTGAGGTCGGAATCGGTGGAACCTAGCGACGAAAATTTAAAGATACTGTTTCCCCATCTTTTAACCAAAGAAGCCCGCTTTGCCTTGGATGCCGGTAAGTTTATCGCGACTCCTCCTTTAATGAGAAGGGGGACGTTCCATGTGGTCGGAGGCGTATCGGAAAAAGATCATAGGTTGAGCTATTTTGGCTGTTTTTCCCTGGAAAAGCATAATGCGGGCAACATCCTTCATCCGAAAAGGGCAACGGATTTCGGGAAAATGCATTTTAGCGGCCATTATTTTTCCGGTAATTACCAGTTCGTTTTGAATGTTATTTTAAGAAGATTCGGGTTAAATGGGGGAGGACTGAAAGCCATCTGGCTACTGGTTGATAAGGATCCGGCGGTTATCATCGGGGAAACGAAAATCGTAAAAAGCCGGCAGATCGATGAAGCAATCGTTTACCAAACGGTTAATCCGGTCAAAGGCAGAGAAGCGGCGGCTTTGCGCGACATGAAGGTCGTTTATAATTGCGCCCATTGTGGATCGCCCCTACGCGACCAAGGATGCGAGATTTGCCAAGACAAGGAAATCGATTGTTATCCTGATTTCCGGATGGGGGCGTTGCCTCCGACCGCGATCCAATATTTGATGTCAAAAAACCATCGATTTTCCAAAGATCCGTTTCTTGCCCGCGCCCGGGAAGAAGCGTCTATCGGTGGCGGAAAAAGTTAGCGACCAGTTGCTTGTTGCATCTGGTTTTTTCTTTAGTCAGGAAACCCCGCCTGGAGGCGGCGTTATGACAGTGAAGTAGCGGGGCTGGAAGGCGGGGATGAATGACATCCAAGGAAACCCCGGGTAGAGGCGAAGCCGGAACCCGGGGGAGGAAGCGTTATTTCTTGGGATTTTAAGCGGGCTGGAGTAAAATAATTGAATGGAGGTTAAACGGAAGAAAACGAGCCTGAAGGCGTATCAGCGGAAAAGGAATTTTGCCGTAACGCCCGAGCCGGGCGCCGGAGTTGCGAAGGCATTGGGCAGCCGTTTTGTCGTTCAGGAGCACTTGGCCAGTCATCATCATTTTGATTTCCGTCTGGAAATTGATGGTGTGTTGAAATCCTGGGCGGTTCCAAAAGGTTTGCCTGAGGACCCCGGAGTAAAAAGGCTGGCGGTTCGAGTGGAAGACCATCCGATCGGATATATCGGTTTTTCGGGAACGATCCCGGCCGGGGAATACGGCGCCGGGGAAGTTAAAATATTTGATTGCGGAAAATACAAATTACTTGAAAAAAAAGAAGATAAAATCGCGGTTATTTTATCCGGTAAACTCTTGAAAGGGGAGTACCACCTTATTAAAACCAAGCCAGGCTTAAAACAGTGGCTTATTTTTAAGAGCATACCTTGACATATTAGCATTTCAATGCTATGATTATAAAAAGTGTTTGAGGTTAGGATATGCAATTCGACAACAGATTTATAGGGACGGTAGTTAGCTTTGACGCAGCTTTTGGAACTATAGTAGCCACTTTACTCTATATAATGTTCGTGGCGCCAACTGATGTGGTGTCGCTGCAATTTCCGCAAGATGTTTCCGTTTTTATTTGGATATTTGCGGAGACTATCGTAAAGATTGTCGGCTGGTTCGTAATCGCACTGGCCGCGGGAGTCTTTTCAAAAATAGCTACTTCGATTGCCAGGAGGGTTGTGCCGAGACAGAGGTCTCGGTTTTTTTTAGTCAGGAAAACCCCGCCTGGAGGCGAAGCCGGAAACCGGGGGGAGGAAGCGTCATTAATACCGCCACTATTTTCTTTTTATTGTATAATACATTAATAAGTTTCACCGATTTATGAAAAGGATCACACTGCCATTGTCTATTGCCGCAATAGGGTTCATTTGTCTTTTTATTCTGATTGCCAGCACCAAACATTGCAACGACTGTTTTTCGCCGTCGACCATGGCGCTGAAGTTTATTGTCTGCGGCCTGGTGATCGTTGCCGGTGTTCTTGGTTTCCGCCGCGCTTACTTGGAAAACGAAAAAATCATTTTCAATATTGAAAGCTTGCCGTTGTTGGATACCGATGAAGCGGTTGAAGGTGTGCCGTTCGTGGGGCAGGGGACGATCGATAGCGAAGACGGGAAACTGCTCATTTCCCCTTTCACCGGGACGCCCTGCGTTTATTACCATTCGATCCTGGAAAAATATGTCCAAGAAGGAAAAAGCCATACCTGGCGCATCATGGAAAATAACGCTCGGTTTGTGCCGTTCCATTTAAAAGACGATCGGGGGGCGATCGATGTCGATCTTACCAATATGGATGACGATTTTTCCTGTTATGGCGTGGCCTTGCACGAGAATGGAGTGCCGGATCCCAAGCAAAGCGAGATCGACGCTATTCCCGTGGCTGTCCAGATAGAATTTTCCGAAAACAATGCCCCGAAATTATTCGGTCTTTCCGTAAGGAACAGCGACAAATTCCGAAAAAGCGAGTATGTCCTGAAGCCCGGCATGAATGTTTTTGTTTGCGGATCGGTGGCGAAAAATGAAGACGGAGAGCTGGTTTTGCGGGAAAGCCGGGATTTTCCGCTTATCATCAGTAAAAAGGACCGCGACCAATACGTCAACGAATTTTATCGGGGAGACAGTTTGGTTTATGTTACTTACATATTGACGATGGTGGGTTATACGATCTTTCTTTACGCGACGAATTATTTTCTTAATTTAACGGGGCTATTTTTATCGGTTCTTGCCGTTGGTGGTAATTTGTTGATATTTTTAGGAGCGTTATTTTCTTTATATAACAGAATAATAACCTTAAAGTACCGTGCGTTGGCCGCCCAAAGCGATATCGAGGTTGAATTGCAGCGGCGCGCCGATATGATCCCTAATTTGGTAGAAGCCGTAAGGGGGTATTCTGTCCAGGAAGCGGAGGTCAATTTGATCGTTTCCGGCGCGCGGGCGGCTATCGTCCGATCCGGAACAATGGGTGGCTCAAAAAGTTTTGTGATACCCGGACTTTTGGCGGTTGCCGAAAAATACCCCGAGATTAAGGCATCCCAAAATTTCCAAAAATTGATGCGGGCGCTGGCCGATTCCGAAAGCCGAATAGCCTACTCGCGGGAATTTTACAACCGTACGGTCCGCAAATATAATACACTGATTGGCCAGTTTCCGTATCTTTTGGTGTCTCGTCCGCTCGATGTGAAGACAATGGATTTTATCGCGGTAGGTGCTTCAGAAAAGAACGCGCCGGAAGCGGTTTTTTAACGACATGGGGAATCAAATAGAAACAGAGCTCTTAAAGGAAAAAGAAAAATTAAGGAAGCTAAAAAAGCTGGTTTTCTTGATGTTCATCATTTCGATCGTCGGCGGAATACTGATTATGTTCGTTGAATACGTGTTATTTGAAATATTTTGGCGGTAAAAGAGGCGGCTGACACCTACGATAGTCTTGACAAAATTGAATAAGTATTATAAAATATATAATTAAACTTGAACGATTTTGCCTATGACTTATCCTATGGATCATTTTTCGACCGCGAAAGAGTATTATTATTCACAGTTTTACGCCGATTTCCAAAATTTTTGGGGCAAGGCTTTGCGCGGGCCAGGGTATATCAAATTAACCAGTTTTCTAAAAGGCGAGGGCTATGATGCCTTGGAAAACATAGACAGGGATAACCTCGTTTATTTCTTGTCGGCCCTTGGGTATATGATTGTGCTCGATAAGGCGATGTTTAAAAATTTCCAAACCGTTTATCCGCAGTTCCAAAAAGCGACCGGATATCCCAGAATGGATATCGGCTGGAGCCGGGAAAACCCCTGGATCATATTTGGTCGCTCCGTGCGAACGGACCGCTGGATTACTTTGGCGGAAACGGAAGAAAAGTTCACCGAGTTTTCCGATTTTTTCATCAAAGACTTGGAGCAATATTTTAGAAAAAACTTCCGGTTGGTCGCCTGGGAAGACGTTAAGCTCGCCATATTGGCAGAGATCGGAGAAGCCCAAGGTGAATACGGACGGATATTCTCGCAAAAATTGACCAGCCTGGCTTAGAAACCAGGAATTATCGAACAAAAAACAGGGCGTTGGCAGCGCGCTGTTTTTTTGTATCGCGACTCGGTTATTCTTGACAAAACCAGGAAATAACATATATTTATCCAAGAACTTTCAGGAGGCAGAAAATGTCCGAAAACATTATCGGTGTCGAGCAACATACTACGATATTTGAGGCCGTGATCGCGTTAATTGTCGCGGAAAGAAGGAGTGCCGGCGGCGGAGAAACGGGCGAAATTCTTGAGCTTCTTCGGCAAAAAATATGTAAGGCTTTATTCTTGGCAGAGGAAGACGCAAAAAAAGTAAGCATAACGTTTGATTTAAATAAGCCAAAAGAAGTGCGTCTCTGGCTGAAATTTAAGAAGATTGTTGGTTTTGCGGCCAAGGAGTTTACGGCAATGGAGCAGGCCAGCAAGCCGGTTAACTAGTATTTGTATCGTAAGAGAGGTTAAAACCTCTTTTTTTTGTAAAATTTGATAAAATGAGAATATACTAAAAATCATTCGATATGACCAAGATTTGCGCGATAAAAAAAGATATTACGAAACTGAAAGTCGACGCGATCGTGAACGCGGCCAATGAATCTTTGCTTTTAAGTGGATTCTCCTACACCCTTCTTCCCGGAGAGCTTTTGACGGGTAAAGGAGTGGACGGGGCGATCCATGCCGCGGCCGGTACGGATTTATTAAAAGAATGCAGGGCCCTCGGAGGCTGCCGTACCGGGGAAGCCAAAATAACGAAAGGGTACAACTTGCCGGCCAAGTTTGTTATTCATACGGTTGGTCCGATTTACGGACAGGCCGGGGGCCGGGAGAATAAATTACTGGAGAGTTGTTATATGAGCTGCCTCAAGCTGGCTAGAGAAAACGGCATCAAGTCAATCGCTTTCTGTGCGATCTCGACCGGGGCTTACGGCTATCCAAAGGAAGAAGCGGCGAAAATCGCCGTTAAAACGGTAAAAAGCTATACAAAGGATCATCCGGATGCTTTCGAGGAGGTGGTTTTCGCGCTATTTAGCCAGGAAGACCGGGTGGTTTATGAAGAAAACTTAAGAGGCGATATCTGACCGAATGGGCGCGAAACGGAGCTGTCGGCTTGCTTTTTCTGGAATAAAGCGTAAGATTAAAAATAGAGTTAGGATTACAAGTGAATATGTTTGTAGGGGGGAGACAACTTTCATTTGCGACTCGTTTTATATAGGGGGTTGCTTTTTTTTAATCATTTTGTAAATTCCCGGCCTGCGGGGGAAATTACATATAAATAATATGACCACAAAAGAAGAATTTTTATTGGAACACAACCGGCTGTCTCCGGCGAGCCTGCTGGCGTCCGAAGAAATGCTTTCGCGGTTCCGGGCGGAAAAAGCGGTGGTTTTCAAGGACAATGACTGGTCGGTCGAAAAACTGCGCCGGCCGTTCATAATCTGGATGACGTCATTATCGATCCAAGAGAAGGAGGAGATCAAAAACTCGGCTTCAAGGCGCGCGGGCCAGGCAAAGACGGGCACGGCCATCGAAGCTTTTAATTCTTATCCAAAGAAGCGCGGCGTATCGGCACGCGAGGGTAGGGGTTTGCAAAAAGACGAGGCCGCTCCGGCCGAACGGAGGTTCTAGGGCCATCCGGCAGCAAAAAGACTTTGCTGCCGGATTTTTTTTGTCCGGAAAGAACAAATTAAAATTTGAACGATGAAATTATTTTTAACCTCATCCGGTTTGGTGAATAAAAAATTGAGCGATTTTTTTGTTTCGATTTTGCCAAAAGAACCGAAAGGCTGCGCGGTTCTGATGGCTGCCTATGACCAAACCGCCGAGGATATAGAACACACAATCGCGGCCCAGGGGGAATTGAGGACCGCCGGTATTTCCAAGATCACGATTTTTAATTTGGCGGATAAAGTTTTTAGCGGAACAGAAAATAAGTTTGACGTAATTTACGTGTCTGGCGGAAATACCTTCGCGATCCTTGACCGGATGAAAAAAACCGGTTTTTTCGATTTCGTAAAAAAAGCGGTTAAAGAAGAGGCAATCTATGCGGGTATCAGCGCCGGCAGTATTATCGCTGGGCAAAGTATCGAGATTGCCGGGTGGGGGAGCGAAGGTGATGAAAACGAAATCGGCTTGGCTGATCTTTCCGGTTTGGGATTTACGGACATCGCGATCTATCCGCATTTTTGGGAAGAGGAAAAAGACGAGGTGGATCAGTTTAAGAAAAAAGCCGACTATCCTGTTGTTGAGATTACCGATGACCAGGCGGTTTATATTAACGGCGGAGCGAATTATCAAATAATCTAGTTTGGCATTTAGTTCGATCGGTTTTGGAGGTCTAACCTCTGTTTTTTCAATGCTTGACTTTCTCTTATTTTTAAATTATTTTCAAACCAGATAAGGAAAAAAGAGGGTATAAGGTCGCGGGATTAGGCCGATAAGCCGGACATTTCGATAGACGATTTTCAGGGCAAGTCAAGAAGTAAAAATCGTTTATCCGCATTCTTTATCGTTTGTATAATACGCAAAAAAATGATTGTTTGTTGCCGGAAGGATCGGGTGTTTATTTTCCTGGGGAAGCCGAGCGACAAAACATAATTAACCGGAGTTAGTACTTTAAAAGCAGAGGAGAAAAGGTAATGAGCGACATGACCATCGGCGGAGATATCAACTGGAAAGACTTTAAGAAATTTCGCGACCAAAATACTTTCGTAATGGTATGCGGCGAAGTTTATCCTGAAACCATAGCGGATTTTTTAGAAATGCAAGCGGAATCCTTGAGAGATTCTTTAAGGAAAATACTCGAGTGAGCGAAAAAGGGAGGCAAACTCCTTTTTTTATTGGCGAAATACTTCATATGCTATGCATCGAGGTATTGAGTTAAAAGGATTTCTTAAGTAATCCGAAAGCATTAATATGCTTCAAGGGGGTCCCTTTGGTCGCAAGATCGGGGGGTTAATGCACTGCGGTGTCGAAATACATTAAGAAAATAAATAAATTTACAAAAAAGAGCCGTTATGGGCTCTATCATTTAAATTTATAGCGTTTTGCCGGTGATCATTTGAAGCGCTTTGGCGTAGTTTTGCTGGGTTTCCCTGATGAGGGGGGTGCCGACATAGATCGGCCCTTTTTTGTTATAGCCCAAGCGGATCAAAGCGTCGCGGAACGGCTGTTTGGTGTAGTCGGGTGCCCAGCGGGAATTGTCGGGCGTGAAGAGTTCGTCGATCAAAATAACGGTGCCGTCGGGCAGCAGGGCGAACTCGAACTTTGTGTCTTGCAGGGTGAGGCCTTTCGCGCTTGCCAGGTGTTCGGCGTATTCGAACAGAGCCAGGGATTTTTTCTTTACTTCGCGGGCCGGTTTTACGCCGATCATTTCCTTCAACTGTTGGTAGGTGATGTTTGAGTCATGTTCGCCAAAACCGGCTTTAGTGGATGGCGTAAAGATCAACCGGTCAAGCCGGTCGCCCTTTTTGAGTCCCTTTCTTAGTCTTATACCGCAGACCATGCCGGTCTTTTCGTAGCTGTCGAAAGCCGATCCCAATAGGTACCGCCTGACGATGAATTCGGCCGGCAGGGGTTTGGCTTTTCTGACCAGCATTACACGTCCCTTAAGTACATCCAGGTAGTCCGAGAGCAACTGCCTGAATTGGCCCGCCAACTGCGGATGATTGATCTCGCTGGGGATAAAATCCAGATCGTTGGTAATGAAGTGATTTTTACAGACGTGGGAAGTTTTTTGGAACCACCAGGCCGATATTTCGTTTAAGACAATTCCTTTGTCCGGGATGTCGTTAAGCATCACAAAATCGAAGGCCGAGATGGCGTCGGTAGTGATGATCATCAGCACATCTCCATCGAAAAAAGCGCTCACGTCATAAACAATCCGAATTTTGTTTTTAGAGCCAAACCTTGGCAAAAACTCATCCATTTCTTTTACGGCTTTAATCAAATCCATTCTTTTTTCCTCCGTTTTTTTAAGGTTCTGGTTTATCGTACAAATTATAATTTAATCAGGCTATAGTCAAGGTTTGACTTTGAAAAGGATTCGTTTAGAATTACAGAGAGTTCATTTAAAAACCAGTATTTGACCAAAGAGGAGGATGATATGGATACCGAAAAATTGCTTACAGGAACGGAACTATACGGTTTTTTGGTCAACAACGGCAGTCCTTATCTCGAAGAATTGGCCGCGGCAGCTGAAGTCCTGGGAGACGCGGGGTTGGATGAGGCGGAAATAAAATTAGCCTTGGAATTCGCAAATTGTATTGTCGGCTTGCATCTATATGTTCCGTTCCATGATCGCTACAAAGACACGCAGGTATATTTTTTAACCCGAGGCCGGATAAAAGGCCAAATAGCCGATTGTTTGCCTGGTCCGGTTGACGGGTACGTCATTTATGCCAAGAACCTGCAAGAAACCGTCAGAGCAGAACTCATGGAATTGCTTGATTACGACCGGATGATCACTCAAGAGGCCTATTTGGTCGCTCAAGCGGTTTGTTTGATCCGGCGCCAGTTGTTGAAGGTTGGAGAGGTAAAGGCGATCAAAAGATCGGATCATCTGAAAACTCTCGATCCGGTATTGAAAGAGACCATAAAACTATTTGATGAAAATTTTGATCCTCTGGAACAAATTCCGGATGTGGACGGACAGTCCCTGAAGATCGAGTTTGATGTCACGGTCATCGATAATCTGGTAATCGGGCAGATCGAGTGGGGAATGAGTCTGGATGAATTGGTGTGTTTGGTGAAATTGGAAATAAAATAAAAAAATGAGCCCGGAATAGAGGGCTTTTTGTTTTAACCAATGATCTCTGTCTGTTGACAATTTAAAATAGATATCTAGAATATGGATAGTCCTTTATAAAGGAGGTTTTTATGGATAAATATTCGGCTCCAAGCGGAGACAAGATTTTCAATTATTTCGAGGAGAGAGGGAGTGTTAAGCTGGCAGGCTTTGACCAGCTTAAAAATGATCTGATGAAAAGCGGCGCGTCTGACAAAGATATTGTTTGCGCTAAAAGAATGGCAATGTGTCTTGTTGGATTGATCGAAGATATCTTTCCCCGGGATACGGACATCTATTTGTCATTTTTTCAAAAAAGGACGAATCTTTCCCAATGCCTTGGCGTAATCATGAACGACAAAAGCAATAAGGACGGCTTCGGTTTTTACACCGCGGGAATTTGTGAGGCGGTAAAATTAAAGACAAAAGAGGCTGAGGTTCACGGCGTCGTGATTTCGGAAAAGACGAGAATGCTGGCTATGGTAGCGCGCACGGTGCGGTCGCTCATGCTTAAGCGAAAGATGATCGAGCCGTTTCAAACCACGGATTTTGCCTACGAAAAAGATAATGATCTGCGTTTGATTCTCTGGGGTCTGGGTGTTATTTCGGTTAAGATCAAAAACCAATTGGAAGCGCAGGGGCATTCCGAATGGTTTGCGGCCGAGATCGACGGTATGGCGATCGAGCTCTTCGTTGCCAGAAAGCTCAACGAGGGCGTATCCGCGGACGCCGTTATCGAACTTATAAATAGGAGTGCTCCGGAACGCATAACCGAAACAAAACAGCCCTTTATGCTCTTCTTTTGAAGAGCTTTTTCTTTGCCCGGTCGCGGGCGTGGATTTGACAAACATCAGCTAAAAAATTTATACAATAAGTATAGCCAAAAAAATGGGAATCAAAAAATTTTTGGACCAAGCATATTATTCGAAAAACGACGGGAAAAACAAAGACTTGCTGAAAAGGTACAGCGAGGCTTTAGATTTGCTTGTGGCCGAGGCGGCCGAATACGCCAAAGGATCGGAGGCCATGTTTACGGATGCCGAAAAGAAAAAGGTTTCAAAAAAATATTTGGAAAAATTCAACGAATATCTGAAAAAAGACAAACGAGCCTGTGTTATTTCCAATAATATGGGCTTGCTTTTCGCTCAGACAGGGGAGAAGGCAAGCGCCAAAATATTCTTTGAGCAGGCAATCGATCTTACGCCCAAGGGCGAGAAGTACGACGACCCTTATATCGGACTTGAAGTTCTCAAAATTTAATAGTAAGCAGGATGGTAGGCATACAATGGAAGATATTATAATAACCGATCGGGAAAAACTGGCGACGATCAAAAAAGCGATGGCCGACGGCGGAGCGGATAATTTGCATATTCTCGCCGATTTCGACCGTACGCTCACCCAAGCTTATAACGGCAAGGTTTACGTATCTTCGTTGGTAGCCGTGCTGAGGGGGGGTGGATATCTTAAGTCCGATTATGCCGCCAAAGCCCAAGCGCTATTCGACCATTACCACCGGATTGAGATCGATGATTCCGTACCATTGCCGGAAAAAAGACAGGCGATGAAAGAGTGGTGGATCGCGCATTTTAAGTTGTTGATCGATTCGGGATTAAAGCTCGGCGATTTGGAAGGAATCGCGGATTCCGGAATGGTCAAACTCCGTTTTGGGTGCGAAGAATTCCTGGCTAATTTACAAAACAAAAAAATACCTCTTGTCATCATGTCTTCCAGCGGAGTAGGCCGAGAAGGGATATCGATCTTTCTGAAAAGAGCCGGTTCCCTTTTTGACAACATAGGGATAATTTCGAATGAATTCGAGTGGGCGCCGGACGGTAAGGCGCTTGGCGTGAAACAGCCGATCATTTACGGAATGAACAAAGACGCTACCCTGGTCCTGGATTTTCCGGACGTGTTTAAAAAAGTCAAAAACAGAAAAAATGTCATTCTTCTGGGTGACAATGTTTCCGATGTGGAGATGATTAAAGGATTCGCCTACGAAAACCTTTTGAAGATCGGTTTTCTTAATGAGCGGATCGAGGAAAATCTCGATTGCTACAAAGCAAGCTACGACATCATTATTTTAAACGACGGTTCGATGGAGTGCGTAAACGATTTATTGAAAGAAATAACATAAAGATTTGGGTTGCCGGCTCATATGGCGGGAGGAAGAAAACAGCCGGGGCGGGCTGCTTTTTAATATTCACGAGTTGACAAATCAGGAAAATCCAATAATCTCTAAGAAAATAGTTTCTTAACAAAGGAGGTTGGATAAATGCAGGTTAGTTTGAAAAATTTGGGTTTGGAGTACGCAAAATGTTGCCAGCCAGGCTGGGCCGAAAATCCAGGACTATGCGCGCTGATATTGGGTCTTAATGTTTGGGGTATCGACGCGAAGCTTTCTAAAGATGGATGGTCCGAAGGCAAGGATTGGTTTACGGTTCCATTTAGGTACGGGCCCGAGCTTCAGGCGGTTGTCGCGGCTTGGAACAGGCATATATATGAATCAGGCCAAGCAGAACAAGTATCTTGGGTCATTATTTCCGCCAATTACCACCATATTTATCCTGTTTCTTTCCTATTCGGAGACGAAAGTAAAAATCTTGTAAGCATGATTGAATTCGGGAATTTTCTGCTTTCGTGTCCCGCTGATTTTGAATGGTTGCCTAAAGAATTATTCAAAGATGATTTGACGTACGATGAAACCTAGATTAAAAAAAGCGCCAAAAAAGCGATTGCAAATTTTTTTGTATTTTGACTAAAATAACCCGCCTTAAACCCATCCGGCGGTTTTTTATTGAGCGGGTCTCTCGGGGGTTTATCGGCTAGGCAAGTCAGCTTGCCAATATTATATTTAAACTGGTTGTTAAGGTTCCGTTAATCGATATTGACAAAAATCAGTAATGTTATATACTCTTAGAAGTTCATTGATTCTAAATGATAGGAGGAATTTTCCTGCATTACAAATGTGAAAAAGTAGGCAGCATAAAAACTTTGTTTTTTTTACCCGAAAGAATAGATCCCGAAATATCCGACCTGGCTTATGGTTATGCCGAATGGGGGATTCTCCCCAGCATCATTCAGAGCACCGGCTGGCCTTGGGCGGCGGTGCCGATTGATTACGCGCCCGATATATTGAGATTATTGTCTTTATGGAACGCATCCATAAAGAATTCCAAGGAAAAGTGGGTTATCTTCGCGGCCGGAAATCAATTGATCATTCCTCACCCGGTGTCGTGGAAAACGACGGGAGAATTACTTGTTAAAAGCCGGGAGTTCGGAAAGTTTTTAAAAGATTTGCCGCCCGATTCTCTTACCGAGGTCGGTTTCGAAAGGGAGACCAAAAAAATGAGATCTTTCGTCTTTTCTACCAAGAATTTTAAAGTGAGCGTTTCTGAATTGCTGGGTCCTTTGTGCCCTAAATGATCCGTATCTGCTGCATTCCAATGCAGCTTTTTTGTTCTTCAGGAAATGCCTTACAAACAAAATTTATCTTTGATATACTAAAGCAAAGGGTAAAATGCTTAAAAAGGAAAAAACAAACTAGCATTTCCCGCCTTCCGCGGAACGATATCCTGCCGGATTAAAGCAAGATAATTCATGGATTATTACGAAGAAGAAAAAGAAGTAAAAAACCACGAATGGGCCGCGACCACGTCGCTTTCGATAAGCTTAGTGGTGATCATAGGGATATTATTGGCTTATCTGGTAAAATATTTCGGTCATTATTTATACGGGATCAGCATACCGCTGGAAAGCGGATGGGCCGGCAACAATATCATCGACGGCATGATCAACGGGCTGATACAAGGAATGAACAGCGCGATGAGCGCGTCCGGGCCGGTGCTTGAAGAATTCTTCCGGTCTTTCTTTACCGGGAAATTCGCTTGGTTTTTTATCGGGCTCGCGATCCTTAACTTTGTTTTTTCCTTGATCGGTTTGCGATCTGTTAAAGCAAAGTCGGCGGTCCTGGGTATGATCTTTTCGACCATTATCATCGGTTATAATTGGTGGCTGATCTCTCAATTGGCGAAGTAGGCTGCGGTTGTCCCACTAAAGTCGCCATCGGGGATAACGAATGGTTCCAGGATACGGCGGTAAACAAAGGCGGTGCCCGAACACTATGGCTAACGAAAAACAAAAACAAAAAACAAACCTTGTGATGGTTGCGGCAAGCATTGCCGCTTTCGCGCACCGCGACCAGAAGAGGAAGTTGGACGGCACTCCCTATATTTTTCATCCGATGGCAGTGGCGCAAAAGTTGGCGTGCGCGGGAATTTCCGACGAAACTACGATCGCGGCGGCGCTGGTGCACGACGTGTTCGAAGATACGGGTTATTCGGAAGAAAAATTAAGGGAAGAACTGGGGGAGGGGGTTGTCGGGATCGTTAAAGCGCTAACTTCCGATAATGGGCTTCCTTGGGCGGAAAAGAAAAAAAATTACGCCAAAAAAATCAAGAATGGATCGCTTGGCGTTAAATTGGTGGCCATAGCCGATAGAATAGTGAATATCGAAAATTTGCTGGATGCGTATAAGAAACAAGGAACCGCGGTTTGGCCACGGTTTAACGCTCCTCGCGAACAAAAAATAAACTTCGAAGAAGAAATGCTCGCGATCTTTAAAGAAACATTAAATGATCCGATAGTGGAGGATTACGAAAATTTGATCGGGAAAGAAAAGGCTTTAAAGTAAAGAAAGAGAAAGGGATGATCGGGTGGCGGAAGCCATTTTTCGTTTACCGGCTGTTTTTTAAGGGACCATAGCTGTTGTGTCCGTTAAATAAATCCGGTTATCATGAAAACAAGCTCAATGACCGGCTAAAAATATGGAAAAAAAGAAGTGGGGAATATTGATATCGGCCGTAATGGTCGTGGTGGTAGCGGCGGGAGCCGCCTTTTTCGAGTCCAACCGGCAGCCGAGGTCCCAACAGGAAAATTTCGTTGTTCTTCCCGGAGAAAATTTTCTGAAAATAGCCGACAATCTTAAAGCGGAAGGTTACATAAAAAGCAAGATTTTTTTTATTTTTGAAACGGTTTTTTCCGGAAATTTAAAAAAACTCAAGGCCGGAATTTATAATCTTAAAAACCAGGATACTTCTCAAATAATCAAGAAATTATCCCGGGGCCAAACGGTACCGATAGAGTTTACCGTGATCCCGGGCTGGTCAGTCGGAGATATCGCCAAAAATCTTGAAACAAAAAAAATAGCCGCGAAAACCGATTTCTTGGCCGCGGTTCTTAATGGGATACCGGACGGTTTTAGGGATGAGTTCGATTTCTTACAGGATGCTCCCGATGGAGCGAGTCTTGAAGGTTATCTTTTTCCGGATACGTATTATATCGCGGCCAATCCCGAATCCCGGGATATCGCCCAACAGATGCTGGAGAATTTCGGAGAAAAATTGACGCCTCAAATCCGGGAAGAAATTAAAAAACAGGATAAAAAAGTTTTCGATATCGTAGTGATGGCTTCGCTGCTGGAAAAAGAGGTGAGGACCAAGGAAGATAAAAAGATCGTTGCCGGTATTCTTTGGAAGAGGACCGGCAAGGGCTGGCCTCTGCAGGTGGATAGTACTCTGCTTTATTTTCTGGTGAGCGATCATCCGAGCATGGATGATAAATATGTTGACTCGCCCTACAATACTTATAAATACGGAGGATTGCCCAAGGGGCCGATCTGCAATCCCGGGATCGAAAGCATTGAAGCGGCGATCGAGCCGACGGCATCCGACTATCTTTTTTATTTAAGTGCCAGGGACGGAAAAACGATTTTTTCCAAAACGTACGCGGAGCATTTGGTCAACAAAGCGAAATATCTGGATAATTGAAGCGGGTTGTATAAGGTTAAAGAAAAAAGCCGTTATAGCGGCTTTTTGTTTAAAGATTAAGTTTTTCCTTCCAGTAGGCACAAACAGATTCGGTTTTTTGGGGCGCGATGCCGATGTAATCGCGTGGGTCGGATAGCGCGGAGAATTGGTTTTCGGTCATCCGTGCCATATACGGAGCAAGCTCCGGATCGGATTGCATCAGTGAAAGCAGAGCATGACGTTCCTTGATTTTTCCGGAATCGCGGATCTTTTTAGCCAAAACCCTCACTTTCTCATGGGCATTGGGATAGCCGAGGTAGCTTAAGACCAGTTGGGCGGCTTCCGAAAGCATCTGGTCGCCGGTAAGGAACAGATTTTGTTCCATGCGTTCCCGGTCGATATGCATTTTCTTCAGGATCTTGGTTGCCCGCTTTATTTGCATATAGAAGAGGGCGATGATCTCGTCGTCCTGGCGCATTCCTTGGGAGTTGGTGAGGTCTCGTTCATGCTCGCTGATCGCGTTCAGGTCGAGGGTCAGCATTCTTCCGACAATGATCTTCCATACGCCTTTGATGTTTTCCCAATTCTTGGGATTTTGTTTATGAGGCGAGGTGGAAGATCCAACCTGTGTTTTACCGAAAAACTCTCCGTACTCGGCAATCTCCGGCCGTTGCAGATTTCGCATATTATCGGCCAGGGTGGCGAGGGCTGTCGAGGCATGCTTGATTTCCTCGAAAAGGCGTTGGGTTGGTTCGGGCGGAACGATCTGGGTCGAGATCCGGGCCGCGATGATGCCGACTTCGGCAAGGACTTTCCTTTCAAAGTCGAGCGGATCGGGCAAGAGCAGGGCGGTGGCATTGTAAGCTCCGCACATTCCGGCAAAGCTTCCCGGCAAATCTTTTGCTAGATTTTCCAGGCGCAGGATCGATTCGCCCAGGCGGTCAATGATTTGGGCCATAGCGAACCCGGCGGTGATGGGAACGGCGTGCTGGCCGTGGGTTCGTCCGGCTTGGGGCGTATCTTTTTCCTGCAAAGCTATTCTTATCATTTCTCTCTGCAGATCCTTCATTGCCGGAATGATCACTTCCAGGATCAGGAGTTTGCGGCGGATGGCGTCGGCACTATTGATGATATTGTAGGACGTAGCGCCAAAATGTATCCAAGGCCGGAGTTCTTCGCTGATCAGCTCCCTGAAGGCTTCTACCAATGCCCGCATATCATGGTCGGTGACGTTGTCTTCTATATAGTAGACTCGATCAATGTCCAGATTTTTGTAGGCAGTTTCCGCCTCTTGGATTGCTCCCGGCCTAGTTATTTTTCCGATGTGTACGTAATATTTGAACAAAGCGAGTTCTACCCAGGCCTGAAATTTAACCCGGGCCCTTTCCGATATATATGGGAGTACGGGTGTGATTTCCGGATGCCATCTGTGATCCAAAGGCGATACGCCGTCAAAAAACCTTACCTTCTCTTTTTCGGTCATTTTTTTCCTCCTTTTGTTAAGGAACAATGGGAAATACTAACATCAACTTATAATATTAGCAAACAGGCAACCCTTTGACAAAAAACCCTAAATCCGATAAATTCATTTTAACAGTTCCTTAACAATCATAATCGATAAAGCGGTAGGAGGTGAAAGCATCAGAAAAAGCCAGCTTCTTGTGTGGAAGTTCGGAGGCCTTTGGATGGAGCGCAGGATGCGGACATTTTTAATTGGGAATGCTTTTTAGCTTCCCGCGGCCGGCTAAGCGTCAACCTATGTTGCTGCGCTACCCAGCCTGGAATGTCCTGCTGAACAACGCTTCGAGGTATCTGAATGAGTGCAAAATCCGTTAAGCGGAAGCTCGGCGGATTGTGGATGGCTTTCTAAAGGGATGTCCTGAATTTTTTAAACCAGGATTGTGAACACTCCAGTCGTATCCCGTAAGGAGGTGATTTGATTAAGGGAGCATGCGCCTTTCTGCGCCGCGCCGTTATGACGGGAATAGCTAAGAAGCAATGCGTTATACCGAGCGGTTTGGGCGACTGTCTGATTTTTCCCGCCAGGGGGCGGAAAATAACGGTAAAGTCGGTCTTGCGGCCGAGGTTGTTACATGCCGGAACCGGCCCGCCCGATTTGGCGGTGATCATTTGACCTTAGGTGGTCACGGATTGCCGACGGTTTGTTCCGAAGGTGGAATAACGTCGAAGAGCGAAAAGGAGGTGAAAAAATATGCTCAACGTGCTTACGATAGCAGTGCTGTTTTTGGGAGCGATCCTGCTGGCCAAAATAACGACTTCCACTGACTCGGGCGATTTGCCCAGCGAATCCGGTGCAGGACTTCAAGGTATCTTTGCTGAGCCATTGCTTGTATTGTTCCTGATCGCGGCAATGTGTCTGGCACTTGGTCCCGGACCACCGGTATCCGAAGCTGGCTCCTTGGGAGTTTCTCGAACCAATGTTTCTACCGACAACGGCGCTTCTGTTATGTATCTGCCCTTTAACCCCGGACCATGAAGCAGACAATGCGGACGGGTTAAAAATTATTCGCGCCCAACGCCAACCGATTTAACCGATTTAACCGATTTCGAAACGACCGAAACCCCAGCGTATGCTGATATTTAATTAAAGGACGGATAACCGCCCTTTTATTTTAGCCCGGACTTTTGACAAATAGCGCGTTTCGGGTAAAATAGCTTCAGCAACTTAAAAAGGAGGTGAGGATCGATCGATCGCCAGTTATGGTAGCAACAATCATTATCGTCTGAAACTACATCCTGGTTTACCTAGGGTCCCGAACAGGGCTCGACAGACGTGTTCCATTAAGGAGCGGTAAGGCTGGGACTCCGCAAGGCTCCGGTTTTGCGTAAGCAGAGAAGTAAGACATGGTTTTTCGGGAGGTGAAACGGAAACAATGAGGCATATTTTTTCCAGCAGCCACGCCATACCGAGGACGAGCTAGTACCGGATGCTTAGGGTACATAGAGTAATGGTGAACCTGGCTGTCCGAAAGGACAAACGATCGATTGTAAATACCCAGCTATTCCAGTTAACGTTCTGGTTTCAAAAACGAAACCTTGGAGGATATACTGCTAATGAAAAAACTAGCCAGTTCTTGTGGCGGATCCGGCGGATAGGCCTACGAAAAGTACGCCGGTGTCGCGTGCGGTACAACTTGGTGAAAAGAGCCTAGCGCAGTTTTGTTCCTGCTTTTCTGCCCCGGCATAAAAAGGCGGGAAGGGTATAGGGAGGTCCCCCTAACTATGAGGAAACTCATTGCCGTACTGGTCATTATCGCGATGGCCGTAGTCGGGTTGGCTGGCGCTTGAACGCTTGAAGCTTTATGGTGCCGTCCTTCACTGACACAAATTAGACGCTGGTTTTTAAAAGCCAGCTTTTTTATTAGGCATCCTTGACGCTTAAACGGATTAAGGTACAATATAGCCGTTTTCAAAAATTAAAGATCGTTAACAAGCCATTGGAGGAAATATGGAAAATTGGATAACTATCGGGACGCCGGGGTATTTGGGAGCGGAGCGGGACTTTAGATTTAAAGAATGGAACGAGATATACGGAGAAGGGAACTGGCGTCTGGTTTGGACGGTCAACAGGACTTTGGTGGATTTTTTGGGCGCTTGCGCTCTTTATGAGGATGGATATTATTATTTCCTGATAAAGAATTCTCATATCGTTGGCCAGCTCATTTATGACGCTTGCAATGTCTATGACGACAATCCAACCAATGTCGAGTCGGGGTTCGATTACAAGCAC
>Ga0114951_10000221_pt1 | contig 81628 bp, 61 predicted proteins | sample AM7aDNAmetaG_FD_88677 | JGI IMG/M metagenome (GOLD analysis project Ga0114951, IMG submission 88677) | Freshwater microbial communities from Finland to study Microbial Dark Matter (Phase II) - AM7a DNA metaG | ecosystem: Environmental > Aquatic > Freshwater > Lake | place: Finland: Lake Alinen...
CCAGCGGCTCCAGCGGCAAAAGCTGTAGTTCCTACAGCAGTCCAGAGCCTTCGGCTTCATTTGAAATGCCAGAGACAATGCCGGTGGGTGTCTCCCACAACACTGTATTACAGGGACTTCTTTTGACGCCGTTCTGGCTGGCAGGTTCATGGATAGGCGGAATCGTTCATCCAGCGCGGCCATTCGTCTTTCCGTAAACCTTCCGATGCAGCCCGGTAACGAGGTGGATCGCGATCCAACTTGCCGCTCCATCCATCGTGCAGTTGCAATCGCCAATGGGTTTCATACGGTCGGGTTCATCCGGTCCGGGTCGGATCGAGTCGGATTGGGTCGGATGGAACCCGATAACCCCGCTCGAACAATCCGTGTAATCCGTGCCATCCGTGGATTGTTCCCAAGCCGGATCGGGTCGGATTTGGTCGGATCGAACCGGATTGACTGCGCACTTCCGCGCACCAGTTCGCCTTCTGCCTTCTGCCCTCTGACCACTGACTCCTGACTCCTGACTTCCGCCCTCTGACCACTGAGCACTGTCTTCTGTCTTTCATCGTCGGGCACAGAATATAGCTATTTTCTCTATTATGTCAAGAGAAATTTGCTGTTTTTCCGCCTTCCGCCCCCACACCAACGCCGCCTGCTCATGCCAACGCAAAGATTATAGGACTAACCTTTTTTTGAGGCAGAATTCCCGCACATGAACTCCAAACTCGTGCGCGGCGAAGAAGAGCGCTATTATAACCACCGATGAAACCCATACCGATCAAACACATGGATGGCAGCGAAACTTTCACTATCAAGGGGAAAAGCGCAGGTTTCAATCTTCTTGAATTTTGGTCGTGGGCGATGTCCGACATTTACAGCAACACGACACGGGGGATTATTGCCGAGTTCTTGGTAGCCAAGGCACTTGGCCTAGACACAAATAATCCAAGAGATGTATGGGCAAAACATGACCTAAAGTACCAAGGAGAAGGCATCGAGGTGAAGTCAACGGCCTACCACCAAAGCTGGGAGCAAGATAAAATATCCCACATTTCATTTGCGGTGACCAAGACTCATGGATACGAGGATGGCCCGAACGAGAAGCCTAAACGTCACGCCCAAATCTATGTGTTGTGTTTGCTCTCCGAAATGGATAGAGACCGAGTAAATCCTCTTGACGTTGATCAGTGGAGGTTTTGGATTGTACCAACTCTGTTTTTCGATCAGAGAGAGAGAAGCTAGCATTCGATTGGGCATAATTCATTGCTGGAAGAGGTTGGCAAGCCAGTTTCATTTGCTGAAATCCGCTCGTCTGTTGGTGAAATTATTGATATCGGGCCGAAGAAGTGGCTAAAACAGCACAAACCAGTAGCGAGATGATAGCTGCGACTTAAAACTGCATCAGCAAATCTTCCTCATTGCTCCTTTTGACAACAGTCGCAATCAACGACTTCTGCCTCACGTTTGGAAGCCCACTCTTTCAGCGCCTGTTTATCTGCTGAACATATTTTGGGTTTGCTGGTCACAGATACTACCCCATCAAATTCTTCGAAACTGGGATCTAAATGGTAGCATTTAGATAAATGAAACCTAAACTTCGATTCCGTTGTTTGATTCAAGAAAAACCCGCCTGGATTCTGTTTGCGCCACCGCTGGAAGACATCGTGAGCATCCCCCTTTAACTTGTCGTGAAACACGGTGACATCCGGTGTGGGCAGTTGTTGAAATGCGGATGAGTTTTCCATGGTGTTCGTCCTGTTTAATTGTGTTTGTTTACTCGATAGTTTTGTGTCCTCTGTGACGCACAGATTGTAACGATTGGCACCGCAGTTGAAAAGCCTTCGCTGCCGGCGGCGCAGTCTTCACAGCTTCGTTGACTTGGCGCAACTGTGTTCTATCATCCGCGGCCATGAGGACTCTTGCGGCGGTGATGTTGATCGCGTCCGCCTGCGCGGCCGATCAGAGTTTCCTGTTGACCGACAACCAGCCGTCGCAGGACGCGAAACTCCGGGACGCGCAGCGGCTCGAAACGAAAGGCGCGTATCAGTCGACGCCGGCTTTCAGCGGCGGCGAGACCAACCAGACGCGCATCGCCTTCGCCGGGGGCGCGCTCACCGACGGCAACTCCACCTACAACTCCGGGCGCAAGCCGTTGCCGTATGTTTATTGGCACAACATCACGCAACCCGAACTGCTCGTGGACTTCGGCAAGGTGTTTCAGATCGAACGCGTGGCGGTCCATCTTCTCAATTCGGAGAAAGGCCCGCATGGCACGAGCGACGTGGACGTTTTCGTCACGGGCGATCCGCTGGAGTTCCCCGACGTGTTGAAGGCGGGCCGCATCGCGCCGGCGCGGGACGGCTGGAACGAACTGCCGGTCAACCGTGCCGCCGACGGACTGCGGCTGGTATTCCATCGCGCGGCGGGCAAGAGCTATGTCACACTTTCCGAAATCGCCGTCTGGGGCCGCGAGGCGCCGAAGGCGCAGGCGGCTGAGGCGGCTTCGCCGCGCGCGACGTCGCCGCGCCGCGCGCAGGACGGCGTGACGTGGTGGGCGTTCGGATTCGGGCCGGCCGGCTCGCCGCCGTTCGCGCAATTTTACGTCGCCGATTCGCATTGTGCCTATTCGAAGGAGCGCGGCTTCGGCTGGATTCCGCAATGCGCCGGCAAGGACGTGCCGGGGCTTGCCGAGCGTGACCGCGGCGGGAAAACCAAAGGCAAAAGCCGCGGCCTGCCCACCGACGCGCTTTACCGCAATCTGGTCATGACGAGCGCGTATTATCATCCGCAGGTGCGGCAGGCGTTCGCGCTCGATCTGCCCAACGGCGCCTACCGCGTGATGACCTTCCACGGCGACACGGCCTTCGGTCACGCCGGCAGGCAGGCGTTTTGGATCGAGGCGCAAGGCCGCGTCGCGGTTCCCGAAATTGTTTTTCCGCCGACGCTCAAGACCAACGCCGTGTTCGATGTGACGGTAAACGACGGCCAATTGAAGCTGACGTTCGACGCGAAAGACCCCGATCCGGCGAAGCGCGGCTTCGTGCTCAACGGCCTGATGGTGCTCCCGGCCAACGACGGCCGCGAGCGGGCGTTCGCCGATCGCCGCATCGCGATGGTCCGCGAGATGGACGAGCGCGAGCAGGCGGCGCGGTTTGCCGCCGAGTTCCGCGAGGTGCCTTACGTCGAGACCAACACGATGGTCGCGGTCACCGCCGCCGACCAGGCGCGCGGCTTTGTCGCGTGGACGCCGAACTGGATGGAACTCCTCTACACCAACTCGATGCCGACGGCTGCCGCCATGACGCGGCCGTGCGCGACGTTCGCGACGCCCGGCGAATACGAGCCGGTGGCGGTGGCGCTCCGCGCGCTGCGGCCGTTGAAAGGCGTGCGCGTCGAGACCGGCAGCCTCGCCGGCCCCGGCGGCGAAACGATTCCCGCGTCGGCGCTCGACGTGCGCTCGGTCAAATGCTGGCCGCAGCGGATTGGCTCGTCGTGGAGCCACGATTGGCGCGTCCTGCCGGAACTGCTCGAAAAAACGCCCGCGGTGGACGTGAACGCTGGATGCACGCAGGAATTTTGGATCACCCTCCACGTGCCGGAGCGCGCGAAAGCCGGCGAGTATCACGGCCCGCTGCGTGTCGTCACCGCCGACGGCCAGTGCTGGGAGACAACGTTGCGGCTGGAGGTGCTGCCGTTCACGCTCGCGCCGTCGGAGCGGATTGTTGGAATGTATTGGCGCGACAAGGCCGACGATCCGGAACTGCTCGACCGGCAGGTGCGCGACATGGTCGAGCACGGAATGCGCGCGGTCACCATTGACCGTTCGCCGAAGGTCAGCAACGTGGACGGCAAGCTTGTCGTGGACGCGAGCGAACTGCTCGCGTTCCTGCGCCACCTGCGCCAGCTCGGCCTGACCGGCCCGATTCCCTACAACAACAGTTTCGAGGGCCTGATCAAGCGCGCGTTTCCGAAAGGCGATTTCGACAGCCTCTACGTCGAGATGATCCGTGAACTGGAAAAAGTCTCCAGCCAGCCCGACGCGCTCAAGCTCCTCTACTATCCCGTGGACGAGATCGGCAACGCGGAGGATCGCGGTCGCACGGCGCACGACCTTTGCGCGCTCATTGCGAAGGCGCCCGGCGCGACGAGCTACATCACGGTGAACAGCTTCAAGGCGGGCGAGAAATGGGGCGACACGTTCGACATCTGGTGCGGCAATGTCGAATACACGGTCGAGCAGGAGCAGCGGCTGCTGGCGCGCGGCAAACGCTACATGCGCTACGGCTCGGCCTATCTGAACGACTGCCGAAAGGCGCGCAACTCCTGCGGCCTCGGTTTCTACCGCCGGCCGGCCGAGGCGATGTATTACTGGCACTACCAATATCCGGTCGGCGATCCGTTCAACGACTTCGACGGCGACTCGCGCGACTGGTGCGCCGTCTATCCCGGTCCCGGCGGCACGCTGATCCCGACGATGGATTGGGAATCGTTGCGCGAAGGCGTGGACGACCTGCGTTACATCGCCACGTTGAAACAACTGGCGGCGCGCGCCGAAAAAGGCAGCGCCGCGCAGAAGCAGGCCGCGACGAAAGCGCGCGCGGAACTCGCCGCGGTGCTTGCCACCGAGGAGGAAAGCAAAGTCAACCAATACGACTTCGCCGACAAACTCAGCCACGACGACTACAACCACCTCCGCCGCCGGCTGGCGGATCGGATTGTGGAGTTGGTGACGGTACTCGGCGTTGGGCCGAACTAAACGTGAATTGAAATCACTTCTGACACCGCCGCGTTGATGATAGAAGAACTGAACAGAAAGAGCTTCCAATGAAAACACGCACGCTTGTTTTTTTGATCGCGCTTGGCTTGACCCTGTCGTCAACGAGCGAGGCCGCCGAGTCCCGCTGGAGGATCGGCACACCCATCATGACTTATTGGGCCGGACCGCCGATGACCGACGCCACCGCGCAACAGATGGCCGAAGGCGGGTGGAATCTTGTGTGGTGCAAGGAGAGTGAACTGGACGCCGCCCGCCGGCATGGGCTGCGGGCGATGCTGCAAGATGGCTTGATCAGTCCGAAGACTCTCGACAACCCGGAAGCGAAGGCGAAACTCGACGCGCTCATCCAGCGCGTGCGGAAACACCCGGCGCTCTACGCTTATTTTTTGCAGGACGAGCCCAGCGCGTCGCAGTTCTCCGACCTCGGCCGCCTCGTGGCCTACCTGCGTGAACGCGATCCGCATCATCTCGCTTACATCAACCTTTTCCCGACCTACGCCAACAACAAACAGCTCGGCAACGAGGGAGATACGGTCACGGCTTACAAGGAACATCTGCGCCAGTTCGTCGAGGTGGTCAAACCCGACCTTCTCAGCTACGACCATTATCATTTCTCCGTCAAAGGCGACCACGAGCAGTATTTCCTGAATCTCGCGATGATCCGGCAGGCGGCGCTGGATGCCCGGCGGCCGTTCCTCAACATCGTGCAGGCGTGCAGTTGGACGCCTTCGATGCGGGTTCCCAACGGCGATGAACTGCGCTGGCTCGTCTATACATCGCTCGCTTATGGCGCGCAGGGCCTTTCGTATTACGTCTATTGCCATCCGAAGCACGAAGGCGCGATGGCCCAAGCCGACGGCACGCCCACGGAGTTGTATCGCGCAGCCCAGTCGTTCAATCGTGAGTTCGTCGCGATTGCCTCACAGCTTCAGCCGCTGCGTTCGCTCGGCGCTTACCACGTTGACATGGTCCCGCCCGGCGCCGTGTCGTTGCCGCCAGACGCGGCGTTTCGTCTCGATCCATCACCCTCCGAAGCGGAGTTCAAAGCGCTCGAACCAGTGAAGGGTTTCGCCCTGGGTTATTTCGGCAAGCCGGGAAGCAAAGCGAAGCCAACGCACGTGGTTATTGTGAATCTCGACTATAAGAAGAGCGCGACGCCGACATTGGTCGGCCCCGGCCGGCTGGCGGTTTTCGACGCCACGGAGAATCGCTGGGTGACTGGCAAGTCGAACCGCATGGACCTTTACCTGCCACCCGGCGGCGGCGCGCTGTTGCGGATCCAGCGATGATTGTTGCGAGCGTCTTCTATCGCTTGCTGATTTCCACCAAGCACGCTCCATGCGACGGCAGCGAAACGGTCAGCGAACCGTCTTCGCCGATTTGACCCAGCGGTTTCCGGCCGGTCTCATCAATTCTGTAAATCTGCCTCCGTTGCGCGAGACCGTAGTAGTTTTTGTCGAGAGCCAGCGTCAGGTTCAGCGGCTCGTCGGCGATGCTCGCGAGCGCGATGGCCACGTCGCCGTCCGGCGCGCGCCACGCGCCCGCCAGCGCCAGCGGCAGCCGTTTTTGAAACTCGGTCAATCCGCCGCGCTGACCGGCGTAGATCGAGAGCCGCGACATGTCGGTCATCGCCTGCGGCGCGTTCAGTTCCGGCGGACGCAGGAATTCTCCGTGCAACAGATACTTCAATCCTTGCTGGCGAATCCGCGCGAGCCGCAGCGCGTAGGCAATCTCCTCCGCGCGGTCGCGCAGATACGACGGCCGGAAGTTCGCCACGGTCGGCTGCTGGCCCCAGACGAAGGCCCGCGCCTGTTCGAGGCAGAACTGGCGCGCGTATTTCCGGTCGAGAAGTTTCAACGGCTCCTTCGGCGCGAACTCCGCCGGCCACAGGTCGTCGTAGGGCGGCATTGTGAGCGACGAGTAGTTGCCAAACTGGATGGCATACGGATGATACACGGCCTGAAAAAACGGAATGGTTTCCCAGCCGGCGGCCGGCGCGGCGTAGCGTTCGCGGCTGACTTCAAGGCTCAACATCAGGTCCAGATACGGCAGCCAGGGTTCGCCGCAACCCTCGCCGGCGAGCGCGATCGGCCGCGCGGCGCGGCAGCGGGCGCGGATGTCGGTTGAGAGCAGGCGAAAGCCGTTCATCCAATACGTGCCGCCGCCGAGCGGGTGACCGTGCGACGGATCGAAGCACGCGAGGCTGCTGCACGCCTGATCCATGTAGATGCCGTCGGCGGCGAGTTCCTTGACGGCGCGTTCGGCCATCCCGGCGTATTTATTCCGCCAGAACGCCGTGCCCATGCACATGGATACGCACGGCTTGTGGGTGAAGGTGTTGTAGATTTCCTGCTTAAATTTTCCGTCCGGCGATTTGACCGCGAAACGCTCCGCGCCCTCATCCTGCCAGCTTCGGGTCGTCAGGCCCCAGAGCCGCTGGTTCATGTAAACCAGCGCGTGGACGTCGCTGCCGTGGGCGCGGGCCAGCGCGCTACGAAACGATTCGGCGCCTTCGCGCGGCGGCAGATAGTCGGGAAAGCCGTCATCGTAGGAGCAACCATGCCACCAATGCCACAGCACGCTCACCGGCAGACCCAGCTCGTGCTGCATCGCTTCCGCCGGTTGCAGGACGCCGCCGGATCGGCCGCGGTTCCAGACCCACAGCGCCGTCTTCTGCGCCCACTCCGGCACCAGCCCGCGATGAAGGCGGCTTTGTTTGGCCCACACCTGCCGCGTCGCCCACGCGCGATAGCGTTCCGCCGCCGTGACCCAGTCGCCGCGAAACGTTCCGACAACAACGCCATACGCCGGCGAGTAATGGGCGGCGTTGCGCGCGCCGTTTTCCGGCAGATGCGAAATCTCCAATGCGATGCCGCCACGGCCATCGCCTCGCGCCGCGAAGCTTTTGCGAAACGCGGCGGCATCGTCGCACGCCAGATAAAGCCCCGGCCCGTTCTGCTGATAGAACGCCATGCACTGGAGCGACATCGTGCCGGGGTATTCCCAGCTGTAGCGCGCGCCTTTTCCGGTGGCGCCCGCCAGCGCGACGCGGGGATTCGGCAACGCCTGCCCCATCCAGGCCGGCACCGCCAGCCATTCGTTCGTCTGCGGCGTGAATCCCGACAGTCGCGGAAACTGGACTTGTTGCAGCGCGCCGTCGCGCGGCTTGGTCACCGCCAGTTCCCAGCGGCTGAGCGGCTGTTTTTCCTCCAGCCGCACCGTGATTTCCACGCGGACATCCGGCGCGTCTGTGGCATCGAAGCCGCTCCAACAAAGTCGCATCGCCGGTTGCGCGCCGGCGAGTTTCCGGCACTCAAACGCTCTGGCCTTCGACGACGCCAGCGAGTTGGTTGTGCCGCCGGCAACGAGGTTCAGCGTCCACAACGCTTCCGCGCCACTCGCCGCCGATGCGAAGTGGTGACCGGATTGAAGATCCGTCAGTTCCATCAGCCCGCCCGTTTTCGCGTCGAAGCCGAGTTGCAGTTGCCCGTTGGAAATCCGGACCGCGTCCGCCGCGCCAAGCGTCAGCGGCAGAAATGAAAGCCCAAGCCATGCGGCGAGTGCGCGCGGACGAAACGTTTCGGTTCGCCGATGCGAGAGGGGAGGGCGGTTTGATCGCGCCATCGCCTGCAACTTCGAGCTTCGCAAGCGCATGGCACGCCAGAGATGGAAAACAGTCGGACTCATGGCTGGAGTTTATCCCACGTCCCGGCGCTCAAGGGAAAACGATTTTATTGGCAAGAACCGGTCGTCTTCGTTCTATTATCCGGCCATCATGAAGACACAGTCATTCGGCTCGGCTTGGCTCGCCAGTGCGTCAGTCATGTTTGTCGTTGGACTGACGACGGGAATCGCAGCCGCGCCTGAACCCGTCACCGATAAGCAACTTTGCGCCAAGGCAGCGGACGCATGGCGGGCTTCCTGGGAACGATTCTACGACGAGCGCACCAATTTGTTCTATGACCGCGTGTGCAGCTACGACCCGGAAAAACGTCTGTCCTCGCTGCCGACGCCGGAGGAGATCGGCCGGCAGTATCCCAATCGCAACGGTTGGGGAACCGGGATGGAGGACTGCGCGATCAGCGGCGGAGTGATGTTGTCAATGATCTGCGACCGGTTCGCGGCCACGGGCGACACCGCGTTGCGCAAGTCCGCTGGGAAGGTTTTCGCTGGCATGGTGTTGCTGGGAACGCTCAGCTCCTCCGAAGGTTTCGTGATCCGCGGGGTGTGCCCGACCGACCGGCGGTCTCATTACTGCGAAAGCTCACGCGACCAGTTCACGTGGTATGCCTACGGATTGTGGCGCTACTACCGGTCGCCGCTTTCAAACGCGGCAGAGAAGGCAGCGATGAGGAAGATCATCGCCGCCATCTGCACCCGGCTGGAGCGCAACGTGGTGGCAAAGAACGATTACCACTTGGGGAGAGAAGACGGCACTTTTGATGGCTTGGTGGATAAGATGTGGTGCGTCCTGGCGCATGAAGCGGCGCGTCTGCCCATGATCTACGCCATCGGCGCGGACCTGACCGGCAAGGATCACTGGCGGGACCTTGCACGGCGATACAGCCCGGAGGCGGCCGCGCAATCGCAAGGGGAGTCAACGAAGACCCCCTATGCGTTGCTGCAAGAGCAGGTGTCGCTCGAAGCGCTCTATCAACTGGAGGAGTCTTCGGAGCTGAAACGGCAGTGGCTGGATGCGATGCGGTCGGTGGCCGGCCGCTCTTCGGTGTTCCTGGCGAAGTGCCGCGGGTATCAACCGCAAGACGTCGGGAAGGTCAACCTGGACTGGCGGAGCTGGCCGATGCGGAGTTCGGCGGGTTATCAGGTGCCGAGCGCCCCGGACATCGTGACCAAGGAGGATGGCACGGTTCGACAGCCTGCCGAGGCCGCGCTGACGCGACTGCTTTGCCCGGAGGCGTCGTTGACAGCCGACCAGCTTGCACTCGTGAAACAAAACATCGCCCAGGTGGATTACGCGAATACCGTTATGTATGGGTTGTATTACACGCAGGCTGTCTATTGGCGGGCCGTGCGGCTTGGGCTGATCAAACTTCCGGCCAGTCCCAAAAACTGAACGCGGCGATCCGCTTCGCGAGCCACCACCACAGCGCCAGACTCTACCCAACGATCCCCGGACTGTGGAAAAACAAAAAGCGGGATTGAGTTGCAGAACGGTCACAGCTTCGTTGACTTGATGTGGCGGTGTTCTATCATCGCCGGCCATGAGGACTCTCGCCGCAGTGATGGTGGCCGCGTGCGTGACGTGCGCGCGGGTGTTGGCGGACGAACCGGTCGTCGGCATCCCGATGAAACCCGACCCGCCGCCGGCGGTGGACGGCCAACTGGAGGAGTGGGCCAACGTTCCCGGCGCGTTGCTGCTCAACCGCCGCGAACAGGCGACGTGGGGCGGCGCGCAGTGGAAATCACCAAGCGACCTCAGCGCGAAGGTCTGGCTCGCGTGGCGGCAGGATATGCTTTACCTCGCCGCTGATGTCACCGACGACAAACTCCGCCAGACCGAGCGCGGCTCGGGCATCTGGAAAGGCGATTGCATCCAGCTCCTGCTCGATGTCGCGCCGGATGATGAGAGCGCCCGCAGTCACTTCGGCAAGGGCCAGTTCCAAATCGCGTTCAGTCCGGGAAACTTCCAGCACAGCGGCGATGCGCTGACCGACTGCCCGCCGGAAGCCTGTTGTTTCAAGCCGGCGGCGCTCGAACTCAAAGGCGTGCTGGTCGCCGCGCAACAGACCGACCACGGTTACACGCTCGAAGCGGCCATCCCGTGGCCGCTGCTCGGTGTCGCCCGGCCGGCGGTTGGCATGCCGGTGAACTTCGAAATCGCGGTCTTCGACACCGACGGCACCGAGCCGCGCCCCGAAAAGCTCCTCAGCTTTTCGACGAAGCCGTGGGCGATGACGCGGTTGCGCCTGAACTCCGCCGTGCTCGCCGGCGCGGACGGCAAAGCGCCGGCCATCGTCCGCGGCGCGCCGGTCTTCGACAAGGTGGAGTTGAAACCGAGGGAGAAACAGACGTTCAAGTTCACCGCCGCCAAGCCGCCCGCCGGCAAGGAGGCCGTGCTGGCACTCCAGGCGCGTCTGGACACACCAAGAGTCGGCGGCTACACACAAGCGCTGAGACTCACACTCAACGGCACACCGCTCGACGGCAAGAGGCTGTCGAACAAACCGCTGGAGTTCAAAGGCAATGACGGTCGCATTCACCGGCTCGTCGCGGTGGACCGCTTCACAACCTATTACGCGCCGGATTTCACCAGCGCCGACACGTCCTCCTACGCCATTGCCGGCGTCAAGACCGGCGAGTTCGAATTGCGCATCGGCGATTTGCTGCGAGAGGGTGAAAACCAACTCGTCATTGAGAACGCCTGCGCGCCGAACGTCACGCGCCCGCTCGTGGCGGCCAACTGCCGCGTGAGCTTCGCCGCGCCACCGCCGCCGCCAAAACCGAAGGCCGGTCCGCCAACCGGCGCCATTCCGGTTTGCGCGCCGGTGAAGGAGCCGAAAACCGGCTACGACGTGCGCGAACAGGCGGACGCGAAGCTCGTGATCGAGATTGGCGGAGAGAAGTTCACCATTGAGAGCCGTTTCTCGACGCCCGCGGGAAAGTGGGAGCGCGGATCGAATCCATTCTTCGAGCACTCGCGCCGGATCGAACGCAAAGCCGAGGCGATCATCGTGCGCGACACGTTCAAGAATCTCACCAGCGAAAACCTGCCGCTCATGCAGCGGCATGAAGTTCGGTGGGGCGAGACTCCGTCGAGCCTCGTCCAAACGCGAGAGGGGCAAAGCGGCAGGCTCGACGGAGTCTCGCCCCACCCTAAAGCCGCTGCACCGATCAAAAAACTCTGGCTCGCCGGGATTTCGCCAGCCGGGCTTGTCGGGACTTCCACGCAGCCGGCGAATCCGACGACGTTCGGGGTAACGGAGAAGACCGGCGTCGGTCTGCTGCCGCTCAACGACGAGTTTCAGGTCCACGTTTCCAACTACGCCGCCGACGGCGCGCTCGGCCTCGCGGACAACCAGTTCGTCCTCCAGCCCGGCAAGAGTTACACGGCGGAATGGGCCATCGTGCCGGTGGCGCGGCCCGATTATTTCGATTTCGTCAATGCCGCGCGCCGGCTGCTCGACGCGAATTTCGCCATCCCGTATTGCTACGCCTTCCTGCGCGGCGGGCCGCTGACGGAGAAATGGTCGGACGAGCAGTTCGCCAGCTTCATCAAGTTCAAGAGCGCGAATCTTCTCTGCGACAGCATCATGTATCCGATGTGGCACGGCCACTACACGCACGGCACGCCGTTCCAACTCGTGTCGCACGACTCCTACAAACGCTACGTCGAGCGCGTCCGCCGGCTCGCGCCCGGCGCGTTTAGCTGCGTGTATTTTCACTGCTTCATAGACACGCTTGAAGATGCGCCGCAGAAGTATGCCGACGCGCGCGTGCTGCGCAGCGACGGCTTGCAGGCCGACTACGGCACGCCGGGCGACAGGATTTTCTTCCCGACCGGGCAGAATGAGTTTGGCCAGGCCATGAAACGCAACGTGGACATCATCCTCAACGACATCAAAGCCGACGGCGTGTATTGGGACGAACTGGAATACAGCGCCTACGCTTACCACTACGGCGAGCCGTGGGACGGCTGCTCGGCGGACATTGACGCGAAGACGATGAAAATCCGGCGGCTGAAATCCTCCGTCACGCTCCTCTCGCAGCCGTGGCGCGTCGCGCTGATCAAGGAGATCATGGCGCGCGGGCCGTTCATCGCCAACGGCCAGCCGCACACGCGGACGATGGCGCGGCTGAAGTTCCCGCGGTTCGTCGAGACCGGCAGCGTCAGCAACTGCGCCCTCGCCCAGATTCACTCGCCCATCGCCCTCGGCGACCATCTCACCGAGCGCAGCGAGGCCGACGCCTATCGCAACATGGTTGCCGCGCTCGACTACGGCTGCGTGTCGCACTGGTATAGCGACGCGCAGGTCATCCCGGCCTACGAAACGCTGACGAAGTTCATGTATCCGATCACGCCGCTGGAGTTGCACGAAGGCTACATCATCGCCAGGGAACGCATCTTGACCAACCGCAGCGGCCTTTTCGGCTGGGGCGACCGCTCGGCGCGCGAAGTCCACGTTTTCGACGACACCGGCCGCGAGGTGCCGGACTTCAAAGCCCCGACCGTCGAGCGCGACGGCGCGACATTCACCGAGTTACGCCTCGCCGAAGGCTGGAGCGCGGCGATTGTGAAAAAAACAGACAAGTGAAAGACGAAACGATGCAAACACCCAACATGACCCGCCGTGAATTTGCCCGTGTGGCCGCGGTCGGCGCGACCGGCATCGCCGGCGCGCTCGTCGCGAAGGCCGCGGCTCCGGCGTCGCCGCTGAAGATCGCCATTATCGGCGATTCGTCGTGCATCCCCGACCTGCGCCGCGAGGTGGCCTGTCTCCTGATCAACGGCAAACATCTTGTGGACACCGGCTGGTGCGCGGCGCTGAGGATGCGCGAATACGGCTTCGATCCGCTGGCGTTGGAATCCATCATCATCTCGCATTTCCACCAGGATCATTACATCGGCCTGCCGCAACTGTTGTTCTACATCAGCATGCGAAAATTTGGCCGGCAGAAAAACCCCGCGCCGCCGCTGAACATCTTCGGCCCCAGCGAGCACCTTCAGCGCGTCGTCGAGGCGGCCGATGCGTTTCTTCAAATCCCGCGCTTCCCGGAACTGGCGTTGGACCGCAAACTGGTGCCGCTCACCGCGGGCGACAAGTTCGAGGTGCCGGACTTGCGCTTCGAGACATTCGCCGCCCATCATCTTTCGGGGAAGAACCAGCTCGAACAAGCACTGGTCTATAAAGTCACCGACAAGACCAGCGGCGCGTGCGCGGTCTTCACCGGCGACACGCATCATCATCCGCCTATTGCGGAGTTCGCCAGGGGCGCGTCGCTGCTGGTTCATGACGGCGCTCACACCGCGCCAAAGGACGCCGCGCAAATCGCACAGCAAGCCGGCGTCAAGAAGTTGGTGCTCATCCACTTCTCGCAAAGCCGGGCCGCGAAAATTCTCGCCGAGGCCAAGGCCGTCTTTCCCAACACCGAACTGGCCGAGGAAGGTCGCACACTGGAGGTTTCCGGCCCATGAAGCTGCAACCGATGGACAACCTGCGCGGCGTCGGCTGCGGCGATGAAGGTTGCAGCGACCAGTCTTGTCATTCGCTTGAATTGGATTTTTGCGTGCGGATCGCTTCAGCCAGCGCCGTGACCTTAAAGGAGAGATTATGATGAAGACCATCCGATTGTCCGGTGCCGCGTGGATCGCGTGGGGGATGATCGCGGCGAGCGTGTTTGGAGGCTTGGGCGACGTTGCATCTGCCGCTCCCGCGACACCGTGGCAGGTGGAAGTCCGCAGCTTGACAACCCGCGAACCGAACGAAGCCGCTTCCTTTTTGCGTCCGCTGGATGAAATCGAAATCTTTGTCAAGACAACAGTCCCGACCACCAAGATACGGGTTATCGTCAGCGACGGGTGCGGCGAGCCCTATCATCAAGCCCAGCTCGACTTCGTTGGTGGCGTGGCAGTCACCAAAACGATGATTCGTGGCAGTCTGGGGCGGCATACGGTTCGCCTATTCCAAGGCGACCAGTGTGTGCAAAAGAAGTCTCTGGACGTGCGCGCTGAAACCCGGATTTCCACGGGGCAGGCGGATCTGGATGCGTTCTACTCCACGATGCGGGCAATCGTGCAGAACAACATGACGTCCATGTGCATTGACGGCCGGGTGCTCAAAGGCTGCGCCGCCGGCGATGTCGTCTGGCTGCGGGACCACACGCACATGATGAAAGCTTTTCGATACTGGGAACCGGACTTGGTCGAACTGGTGGACCACTTCCTCTCCTACCAACTCGATGATGGCAGCTACTTCGATTACACGCGCCAATACAAGGATGCCAAGAAACTCAACCGGGAGGCGGAACTCAACACGCTGATGAAGGCCGTGTTCAAGGTTGATCCGCAGCGGTTGCTGCTGTTCGTGCGGGTCGGAGTTGAAGCCGACTTGGAATACCTGGCCGTTGAGGCCGTGCATCGCGTGTGGCAGACCACGGGCGATGACCCGTGGATGCGATCCGCGCTGGGAAAACTTGAGAACGGGATGCATTACGCGATGACCAGCCCGCGTCGTTGGTCCACGGAGCACAAGCTGGTCAAACGGCCGTTCACGATTGATTCCTGGGATTTCGAATACGGCCAATCGGGCCCGATTTCCAACGGACGCAAGTTGTCGCGGAGAGAGATCGATGATGACACGAAATACTGCATCATGCACGGCGACAACAGCGGCATGTTTGACGCCTGCGTGCTTCTGTCGAAGATGTTCCGCCAGACGAATCAGGTGGAGAAGGCCGACCACTGGCGGCGGACTGCCGACCAATTCCGCCGCCAGGTGAACAAGGTCTGCTGGAACGGGCGATTCTACACGCACCAGGTCCATCTCGACCCGGTCAAGGTGGAGGGCGTGGACGAGAGCCAGCAACTGAGCCTGAGCAACCCCCTCGACATCAACCGCGGCATTTGCGACCACGCGCAAGCCGTAAGCATCCTCAACGAGTATCGCCACCGCCGCACCACGACCCGCGCCTTTGCCGAGTGGTTCAGCCTGGACCCGCCGTTTCCCGACGGCGCTTTCGGCTTCAAGCTGGAGCCGGGCAAATATGTCAACGGCGGCATCCTGCCGATGGTCGGCGGCGAGCTTGCCCGGGCCGCGTTCGAACACGGCATGGAAGATTACGGCGTTGACATCCTCCGGCGCTACTACCGGATGGTGTCTGAGAATCACGAAACGTGCTTCGCCTACTTCGCATCCGACCCCAAAGACCCGCGCACCGAATTCCCCGGCAATGGATGGGGCGCGGCGGTCATGATCAACGCCTTGATTGAGGGATTGGCTGGCATCCAGGACGAGGCAAGCCAGTATCGTGAGGTTCGCGTTTCGCCTCGCTGGCTGGCCGCCGGTGTCCACCAAGCCCAATGCTGCGCCCGCTACGCGGCGTCAAACACCTATTTCGCTTACCGCTATCGGCACGATCCAGCAACGCGGGTAATCACGCTTGTCACGACCGGAAACGGCTCGAAGGCCCATTTCCACGTGCTCTTACCTCAAGGCGCAACGCCGCAACAGGTGACCTGCGGCGGTAAGGCCACGGATTTCAAGAGTTCGCTCGTGGAGAAAAGTCTGTATGTGGATTTCTCCGCCGTCACAGCCAACGCGGAAGTTCGACTCACCTACGCCATGCCGTGATCAAACGCCGGCCGGAACAGGCGTCGCCCAGGAACCGAAACACATTCCAGCCGGCGAAGTCCGGTTGATAGGTCTTGTCTGCCTGATGGTGGCGGCGTAGCTTGCGCGGCGCTGGCGATGACGGCGCGCAGCCTGACCGAAAGGAAACAACCATGATGCCCCCAATGATTTCGCGCCGGCATTTTCTCGGCACGGTCGGGGCCGCCGTCGCCGGCTTCGGCGCGGGGAAACTCTTCGGGGCCGAGTCTGCCCCGGTCGCGGCTCAAGAAGCATTGCCGATCACTCGGCGCACGTTCTCGTTGGGGCTGGGGCATCATCCGGCGCACAAGGCCGGCGAAACGCCGCAGGACTTGCAGCAAACGATGGCCGCCGCCGTTGCGCTCGCCGCGCGGAATTCAGAGGTCTTCAGTGTGTGGACACTCAAGCCGTGGCCTGAAGAGTGGGACGGCTACTACGCCAGGCCGTCCGTCGAGAAGCGCAAGGCTTACTTCGAGTTGATGGCGAAGCATCATCGCCTCACGCCGATCTTCAACATCACCTTCTGGACCGTCGCGCCCGAACGCGGCAAAGGGCTTGTCCTGAAACTGGTCGTCCCGCCGGACCTGCCCGCCTCCACCACGATGGCCGACCCGGCGTTCCGCCGCCGCTGGCTGGAGCATGTCTTGCGCATCGCCCGCGAGTTTCGGCCGGCTTATTTCAGCCTCGGCAACGAGATTGATTCCTTCTATCACTACGGCCCGGCGCAGCAGCACGACTTCGACAACTACGCGACGCTGGTGACGGAGTCCTACGATGCCGTGAAGGCCGTCTCGCCGCAGACGCGGGTGATGGTCATTTTCCGCTACGAGGAAATGGTGGCCAGGAAGGGATTTGATCTCATCAAGAAATTCGACCCGAAGAAAATGGACCTCTTCGGATTCACCACCTACCCGGACCTGCAAAAGTTCGCCAGCCCTGCCGCCATCCCGCGCGATTACTATCGGCCGATCGCGGAACGGGTCGGGCAGGCACCCGTGGCGTTCACCGAGATTGCATGGCCCACCGTGCCGGGCGACGCGCAAGGCGAGACGCATCAGGCCGAATTCCTCCGCTGGTTCTTGCAGGAAACGAAAACCATGAACCTGGAGATGGTGATCTGGCCGTTCCTGCACGATCTCGCGCCGGCAGAAAAAAAGGCCATTCGGAGTTCCTATCTCGGTTTATTCGACTATTATGGCAGGCCCAAACAGGCGTGGAGCCTTTGGCAAAAGCTGGCCGCCCTGCCGCGCGGAAAATGGGCGCGGCGTATGCAATGAGCAACGTTCGATTCAGTTAAACCTAAAGGACACAACCATGAAGACATCCATGATCACACGCCGCCATTTCTTCGGCGCTGTCGGAGCCACCGTCGCCGGTATCGGCGCGGACAAATTGTTCGGAGCCGAACCCGCGAAGGACAACATCCGCCTCGGCATGATGCTGCAAGGCGGTTCCGTCGCCCTCTTGCAGAAGAATGCCCAGGCCATCGCTTCCGTTGGCTTCGAAAGGGTGCAGGTGACGTTCTTCGCCCACCCGACCGCCGACGAGCTCAAGTCGCTCGCGGACACGCTCAAGGAGTTGAAGCTGAAAACCGTCGCGTTCGGCACCTATTTCAATCTCTTCAGCCCCAACGACACCGGTTTCATGGGAGCGAGCATTGCCACCATGAAGCGTGTTGCCGAGCACGCCTCTCTGTTCGACTGCAACCAGTTCGTCACCTGGAGCGCGAGCTACTCGGCGAAGTTCCGCGGCGAGGACCCGCGCAACCACACGCCCGAGGCCGTCGCGCAATTGCACCGCGCCATCCGCGAGGTTGTCCTGCCGGTCCTCGACCCCATCGGCGGCCGCGTGGCCTTCGAGCCGTTCTTCCCGCACGTCGTCGGCACGCTGGCACTGACGAAGGAAGTCTTCGCGCCGTTCCCCGCCAGCCGCGTCGGCATGGTGCTCGACCCGCCGAACTTCATTTCGCCCGACCTCTATCCGAAGCGCGAAGAGGAGATGCGCCGCCTCTTCCGCGAACTCGGCGACCGCATCCATCTCGCCCACTTCAAGGACATGAAGCTCAACGCCGCCGGCGACAACGTGGGCTATCCCGGCCCCGGCGGCGGCGAGATGAACTACCCGCTGCTGATCTCCGGAATCCGCAAGCTCCAACGCCCCGTGCCCTGCATCATCGAGCACATCAAGCCCGAACCCGCCGAGATGACGAAGACCAAGGCGTGGGTGGAAGCGCGGCTGGCGGGAATCGGGAGTTAAAGGAAGCTCACCTATGGGTTGCATTTCCTATGCTGACTTGATTAACAGAGCAATTTGCGGTGTTGCTCAGACCGAGGAAATGTCAGAAGCGGATTTGAAGGAATACATCTGCAAGGATGGTCCAAACACACCTACAATCTCTGTGCCCGGTGGGTTTGTGTTCACAACCGCCGATGGCCTCGCCGCTATTCACGAGTTGGGCCGATTGTGGCGCTCTGAATCCGCTGATCGGAAACGAAGACTGAATTCTGAACGGGCCGCGATACTTGCGGCGGAAGTTTTTGGTGAGGCTCTTGCGGCTGGCGCGTTCAAAACGGGAACTGATCCCCGCGAGGCAAAGAAGAAGCTAAGAAGGCGATTGGAAGATCGGCTCGCTGCGGTCGAGCACGACGTTGTTCATACTTTTCCTTGCCATATTCTCGATGACACGAGCATTGGTGAATTCGATGTTGGTCCAGTTCGTTTTTGGCCGCGGTTGGTTTGGCTCGATTACGCAGAAAGGATTGAGGGGAGGAAGGCTGATTGGGTGAAGTATCTCCGCGAAGCTTGGACGAAGAACGTTGCACCGCCAGAGGGCAAGACGCTTCATGAATGCTACGTTCGAATTATTCACAGCGGTTTTGGATTTTGCAAATGGGCGGCCACGGTTACTATTAGCGGAAATGACATTGGTCGCTCTAAGGAGCGCGCACACACCGCCACACGCCTTGCCGTTGATGCGTTAGGGGTTGTGCTCAATCGGCGGGATGCGTTGAATCTACGGGGACCTGGCGATGAATTGCGGCCAAGAGCCGCTGTAACTATCATGCATGTGCCAAAAAAGAGTATAAGTCTTGGGCAGTCGCTCGATCTTCCACGGTTGGGTGGGCGTCCAGGATTCGCCAAGAGCTACTTAGACGATACAAAAGCTTATCGGGATGCGACAGGAAAAGCCATTGATCCCATCGTCGCCGTGAAACCCAGCGGATCAATTCCTCGGCTGCGACAAACATGGTGCGACGCCCTATTCTGGTTCGGCGAAGCGCGGCGGGATCCTACGGATTTCATGGCTCTCGTTCGCTATGGGATGAGCCTTGATGTCTTAACACAAGCCAGGCAAGAACGAGGCATTACCTGTCTCCTTGCCGCATTGTTTGGGATGAGACCGAATGACACATTCTTGACAGACGGCAAGACTCTTGCGAAGGCGGCAGAGAGAATCTATAACGCGCGTTCCCAACTCGGCCACGGCGGTCGTCCCGCGCTGCTGGAAGACCTGCCATTCTCACGTGCAAGCACAGATATGATTGCCGCTCTGGCACTCCAGCGATACGTCATGTGCCTGAGTCATTATACTGGAACTGACTGTTACGAAAAGTTTCTTGGCGCAATCCCAGAAATATTGCCGAGATTGTTGAAGCCCACTGGCTGAGTGAAACGGCTTGATTCGCCCACTTTTTTTCGTCGTTCCACTGGCCGGTAGCTTTGGACGACGATGTTGAGGCAACGGCGGCGTTTTTCAACTGCGGCGCGCGGGACGGTTCCGGCTGTTTCAGTTTTCAAGAATCCAAACGCTTGTCCTCCTGTGGAACCGGCGGCATCCTGCGCGGCTTCTTGATCTGCCACCTCACTTGACTGCTCGCAGGAAAACCTCCGCTTCGATATCCGCATCGCGCAACGCGCCTTTGAGCGTGTAGCGATCCACTTCAGGATGAAAAGGGAAAACAATTCGCCGGCCGTCGGGATGTTCCATTTTGACGTGGCTGCCGCGCCGATCAATCTCCACAAATCCCAGACGCGCCAGCGCCGCATGAACCTGCCGGCCGGAAAGCAGCGGCAGTTTCACGAGACCTCGACGACTTCACGTTTCTTGCCAGCGAGATCCTTGGGCGACGGTTCCAGATAGAGGGCAATGGCTTCGCGGACGTTGGCGATGGCTTCCTCGCGGGTTTTGCCCTGCGACCAGCAACTTTTCAGCGACGGGCAGTGCGCCACATAGTAGCCGTCTTCGCCCAGCTCGACTACAACCTTTACGTTCATGATTTCACTTTAGCGTTCGCTGGCGCCAGGGGCAACACCTGATTCGTGGCCGTTTCCTTGCGGCACGCTCGGCGCCACGGGTGGCTATTCCTTTCGACAATCCAAACGCTTGCCCTCCTGTGGAACCGGCGGCATCATGCGCGGCAACTGGATGCGGTGCTGCAAAGGATGACCATGACTCGATTACGCTCGATACTCGTTTTGGTTCTTGGACTCTGGACGCTGGGCGCTGCCGCGGTTGCGGCGGAGCCGGACAGCGACGGGGATGGTTTGCCGGATCGCGTGGAGAAGTTGCTCGGCACGCCGCCGGAACGCGCGCAGGACTGGACGGTATTCTGGACGCGCGACCCGAAGGCGGCGGCCGGCAAACCGGGACCGCAAATGTTGCGCGCCGCCGTCGCACACGTGGCGGAGGACCGGTTTGTGTGGCGCGTGGACTGGAGCGAACCATTCCCAACGGGCGGGTCGTTGCTGCTCTATCTGGATGCTGACAACCGCAAGGACACGGGCCGGCAAGACAGCAACGTCGGCACGGACCTCATGTATCACTACGCCGGCACGGCCAACGTGTCGTATCACGGCGAGTTTTCGAAGGGGCACCCGTCGCCGCTGCGCGCGGAGGCGTTCGGCAATAGCGTGGTGTTCTGTCACGACGCGCCGCTTTGCCGCGAAGGCGATGTCGCCGTCGTGCGCGTCGCGCTGCTCGCGGAAGGCGCCGTCCACGCCAGTACGGGATGGATTGAAGTCCGCATTCCGCTTGCCGGCACGGGCAAGAAACCGCATTTGCTCGATTCCGGGGACGCGGAGTTTCTCGGTCTCTCCGGCGAGGTTGTGCGCCGCGGCATGTCCGGTCCGTATCCCGAACGCCGCGTGAAACCCGCGCTGCCGTTCGCGTCCGCTCCGCGCAACAAACAACCGGCGACGGTTGAGCGCGAGCGCGTCACGGTGGAACTGGCAGAAGAAGACGGCATCGCGCGCCGCGGCGCACCGGTGCGGTTTGGCTTTCCGCTGCCGCAGGGCAAACTCTTCGATCCGGCACAGGCGCGATTACTGGCGCCGGACGGCCACGAGACGCCGGCGCAGTTCACGGCTACCTGTTTTTGGAAGGACGACAGCGTGCGCTGGCTGGCGGTGACTTTTCTTGTCGACCTCGCGTCGAAGGCTCGCGCGGAATACGTCGTGGAGTTCGGCCGCGACGTCAAGCGCCGCGCTCCGCCACATGCGCTGCGGATGACCCGCGACGGCGACGCGCTCACGGTGAACACGGGTGTGATGCAGGCGCGGCTCAACGCGCGGCGTTTCGGTTTCCTTGATGAAGTTCGCGCGGGCGGCGAGACGGTGGCGCGCGGCGGCAGCGGCGGTCTTGTGTTGACGACACGCGACGGCAGGCGGTTCACCAGCGCGGCGGGCGAGACAACGCTGCGGATTGAAGAAGAAGGGCCGCTGACGGCCTGCGTGCGCATCGAAGGGCCGTTGAGCAACGAGAAAGACGAAAACTATTTCCGGCACATCACGCGGCTGCGATTCTACGCCGGCAGCGCGAAAGTGGATGTCGCCTGCACGCTGTTGGATGACGTGCTGGATCACGAGTTCGCCGATTTCCGCTCGGTGGAGTTTCCGATGGAGATGGCAAAGCCCGCGCAGACCGCGCGCTTCGCACTGGCAGACGCCGAACAAACCGAGTCGTTGGACGGCGCGGCGGCGCGGCTGTTCCAGCGCGACGATCAGTCTTTTTCGCTGACGGGCGCGTCGCCGGCCAACGGCCGCCGTGCGCCCGGCCGCGTGGCGCTGGATGCCGGCGGGCGCGGCATCGGCGTGACGGTGGAGGATTTCTGGCAGAATTATCCATGCGCGTTGCGGGCTGAACGCGACAAGTTCGCCATCGAACTCTGGCCGGACATCCGCGGCGAGTCCGGTTACAGTAAGCTTCCCGATCACCTGCTGTTTCCGTTCGTGGACGGCGCGTATCGGTTCAAGTGGGGGACGTCCCGGACGCGGCGGATGAGTTTCGATTTTGCGCTGGAGCACGGCGCGCTGCCCGCGCCCGCCGTGCCGCCGGTCGTGGTCGTGCCGCCGTCGTGGTATGAGAGCAGCGGCGCGCTCGGTCCGATGGTCGCCCGGCACGGCAACGAATACGCGGCCTGGGACGCGGCGATGGAACGATGTTTCGCCGATCATCTCCGCATCAAGGAGGCGAAACGCGAATACGGTTTCTTCAACTGGGGCGACTGGCACGGCGAGCGCGAGATCAACTGGGGCAACAACGAATACGACCTGCCGCACGCGCTGTTCATGCAGTTTGCGCGCACGGGCGACCGGCGCTATTACCATCTCGCGCTGGAGGGTGCGCGGCATCAGGCCGACGTGGATTGCGTCCACGCTTATCCCGATCCCGCCTACGTGGGCTGCAACGTCGAGCACTCAGTCTCCCACACCGGCACGTGGAGCGAAAAAGGCGCGCGCGGCTGGTCGTATCCCTACAGCGGCGGCGCGATGGCGTTTAACGGTCACACATGGTCCGAGGGCATGTGCGACGCATGGCACTTGGCCGGCGACGAGCGTTCGATGGAGGCAGCGCAAGGTCTCGGCGAACATATCGTTTACGGCATGGTGCCGCGCTTCAAGTCGCTCGGCACGCACGAGCGTTCGGCGGGCTGGTCGCTCATTGCGATCCTGGCGATCTATCGCGCGACGCTCGATCCGCTTTATCTCGACGCAGCGCGGCAAATCGCAGAGGTGCCGTTGCGCGAACGCAAGCCCGGCCAGGGCAGCGGCTGGCCTCACACGCTGCCGGGCGACCATTGCATGCACTCGCATATTCCCGGCGCGAAGCTCTGCACCGGCAACGCGTGTTTTCTCATCGGCATCCTCGGCTCCGGCTTGAAGGAGTATTACATTGAGACCGGCGACGCGCGGGCGCGCGAGGCGGTCATCGGCCAGGCGGCGTTTTGGAAACAGGTGTGGATACCGGAGGCGGGCGGGTTTCCTTACACAAGCTGCCCGCTGTACCGCGACCGTCCCGGCGCGTTGACCGGCATGCTTTGCGCCGACGCGATTGCATTCGCCGCAAAGGAGAGCGGCGACGCCGAACTGATGACCATCGCCGCCGAGTCCATGATTTCGAACATCGCGTCGCCCGCGGGCGGCGACGGCAAGGGCTTCGCCCAATACGCGCGTTTCGCCGCGCCGCTGATGGCCACGCTGCGCGACGCGCGCGACCACTGCGAGGCGGCCCGCCAGCTCGTCACCATCAACATGGACGACTTGCTCCAGCGCAAACTCGCGAAGGCCGCGCCGACGACCTTCCTCGGCATCCGCGCGCCAAAGGAGAAACGGTTCCTCGTGCAGGTCGCCGGCGGCGCCGAGACGATCGTCATCACGCGCAAGCCGCACGGTTCCATGTCGAAGGCCGCGCCGACTGGCACCGTCACGGTCACCGATCCCGATGGGCGCGAAATCCGGCGCGAGACATTCGACACCGACAATGCCTGTGAGTTGAGCGTACCGATTCCCGCCGACGCGCCGCGCGGCGCGTATGCCGTGCGCATCGTGGACGACATGCGCGGCATCTGGCACGCGGGCAGCACCACCGGCCGGGTGGTGCTCGATTGTTCGCGCGCGCCAACGCTGGCGAACTATCACCCCAATCGCCTCTTCTTCCGCGTGCCCGAAGGCGTGCGGCGATTCAAACTCACCATCGTCGGCGGGCACAAGGGCGAGTTCGGGTTGAGCGTATTCGACGCCGACGGCCAGTCGCGCGGTTTCGCCCGCGGCTTGCATAGCGAGATCTCGACGCCGGACAGGCAGCGCACGCTCGACATTGAAGTGCCGCCCGGCAAAGAGGGCGCGGTCTGGAGCGCGGTGGTGTTTGCCCCGATGGACTGGGACCTGAAGATGGAAGGCATCCCGCCCTACGTCAGCGCCACGGCCGCCGGATGGTTTTTGCCCGAGACAAAGCGGTAGGCGAGTCGAAACAGGCAACGAGGTGCTGTAACTTGTCGCGGCAATGATGACGATTCATGAAACGATGAAGACTTCGACGCCGCGTTTCTCGGGACTGACCGTCCTTCTGTCGTTGTTGCTCGCTGTCGCCACCGGTGTCGGGGCCGAGCGCGCGCCCGGTGCCGCGTCCGATGCAACGGCCACGGACACGACATTCTTCGACGGGAATCCCAACGACACCAGGAATCTCAAACCGTGGGACCATATCCAGGTGGGCGGCGATAACTTTACGGTCTCGGCCAGGCCCGACGGCGCGGAAGAGCCGGGCGCGGTGCGCGCGGTTCCCGATCCGCTCGGCAAGCAAGGCTGGGTGTATGAACTGACCGTCACCGCCGAATCCACCTTCGCGGCCAAATCGGCCACGGCGGACCGCGTGGATCTCTGGAACAACACCAAGCGTTTCATGGGCAGCGAGGGGCAGGAGACGTGGGAGCATTTTCAGTTCATGTTCCCGGCCAACCGCTACCATCCCGCGCCCGGCAATTGGAACTGGCTCGTGCAGCACCACAACGACAGCGGCTACAAACGCTTCGTCAAATCGGGCCAGATCGTCTGGGAGTATCCCGAACTGGTCTGGGGCGTGAACACGGCAGCCAAACTTCCCGACGGCAAGGTAGCGACCGCGTTTTTCATGCGAGTCTGGGGCGGAGACGATACGAAGCCCGGAACGCCCACGATCGTTTATACAGGTGAAGCCCTGCGCTACGATCATTGGTATGACGTGTTGGTGCGTGTTGTCTGGTCCACCGACGCCAAAACCGGTTTTGTGGCGTGGTGGATGGACGGGAAAAAGATTTACGAAGCGCCTCACCCGACGCTGTGGACGAGGCCGGACGGAACGAAGGATCACGTCAACTTTGAGTTCTCGAATTACCGCAAACACGACACGACGACCTCCACGGTCTATTTCGGCCGCGTGAAACTCGGCTCCAGCCGCCGCGCCGTCGAATTTTGAAACACCGCAGTTTCCCGTTGGATGCCGGACGCGCGAGGAGTATAAACCGCTCATGACTTCGCCGCGCGACTGCAACCGTTTCGGTTTCAAAATCCCCGCTGCCGGCCGGAGCCGCAGGCATCCGCTTTGATCCCAAGGAGACACCGATGAACCGACGCGAGTTTTTCAAAACAGGCACCCAGGCGGCGGTCCTGGGGACATTGACGGCGACGGGGCGGAGCGCGCGGGCGGACACATCCCCGGCGAAGGGCGCGGCGCTCACGCCGGCGGTGTTGAAGAGTTACACGGCGGAAGATCATCGGCGGCGGTTGCAGAACATCGCGCTCGGCGAGCGCGGCGTGCGCGCGTGCTTGCGCAAGCATCTCATCACCGACTATCTGCCGGGGCATTGCGTCTATAATCTCGGCGAGTATCCGTGCCGCAAGCCGTGGGACCCGGATGATTGGGACGAGCGCGAACTGGACAAGTTGCGCGACGACGGCATCCGGCTCATCCAGGTGCATGAGGAATGGAACGACTCGCAGCGGCTCTTCGGCGCGGACAAGTATTCGCCGGTGAATCCCGCCGGTTTCCGCCGCTTCGTGGAGATGGTCCACCGGCGCGGGATGAAACTTATCGTTTATGTCTCCACCGGCTTCTTCCAGCGGACCGACCCGGATTTTCGCGAGGAGTGGGCGCGCAAGCAGGATCTCGTGGAGATTTACTTTCACTACGCGCGCTGTTCGCCCGCGAGTCCGGGCTGGCGCGCGTATCTGCTGTCGAAGCTGACGCGCATCCTCGACGATTACGGCGTGGACGGACTCTACAACGACGCCGGCTACATCAAGCTCTGGAACAACCGCCAGCCACCGACGCCGGACGAGGTGCTCGCGTTCAACGAGAGCGAGGCGAGCGACGGCGCGGTGTGCGACCTGCTCGCGCTGATTTACGCCGAGGTCAAACGCCGCGGCGGACTGGTCAAGCTCCACATTAGCGGCGCGAACAAGCCGCAGACCGACCTGAAAGTTTACGATTACCTCTGGGTCGGCGAAGGCGGCAACAACGGCGACAAGCTGCGCGACGTGGTGAAGAACCATCCGCCCTACGTCGCACCGTGCCTCGACATGAGCCGCGCGAAGATTGGGAGCGAGGACGAGTTGTATTTGCACGCGATTCCCTACATGCAGTTCCCGGTGCTGTTGGCGGGCCGGCCGTTCACGGGCGAACGCGCGATGATTCCCGGCATCCACTATCCGCCGGAGGAAAAATGTTTCTGGACGCGCCACTGCCGCGCGATCTGGAAACATTACCAGGCCAACCCGGACGGCCCGCACAGTTACGGTTGGTGGGACTCATGTCCCGGCCGGCCCGAAGCGCGCCCGGTGCACGCGCGCTGGCTGAAGCAATACCTGCCAATGGTCGAGGAAGGCACGTGGGCGTGGCTGGAGATCGGTGACTCGGATTTGTTCGCACAGCCGCCGCCAAAGGACGTGGTTGCGTCGGCGTTTGCCAATCGCGAGTTCCATCTCGTGCTGGCGAATTACGGCCAGAGCGCCGCCGAGGTTGTCACACGCGATGCGTATGCGCCGGCCGCCGACGCCGGCCCGGCGCGAAAACAATGGACGGTGCCCGCTCGGTCGTTGTGCATTGTGCGCCGGTGCGGCGCGTAGTTCGTGCCGTGTTTCACCACAGCGAAAGCTGGAGCACGGCAGTTGAGAGAAAATAATGGTTTGCTTTATCAAATGAACCGGCGCGAATTCATCGCCCACTCCGGCGCGGCGGTCGGCGGCCTCGCGCTCGCCGGCTGCGGCTCTGTGCCCGCGGCGAAAGGAACGCCGCTCGCCGTCGGAGCCGCAAAACGCCAGGTCACGCCGCCGCTGTGGGTGCCGTATCTCACGTCGTCCGGCAACGGCACACATGCGCCATTTCAAAGTGTCCACGACGATCTTTTCGCCCGCGCGCTCGTGCTCGACGACGGGCGTGACGCCATCGCCGTCCTCGCCGTGGATTCGATCGGCTACGACAACGCCGTTCTCGGTCCCGGCCGCGATTTCACCGCCGAGCTTCGCCGCAAGATCGCCTCGTCCACGACGCTCAAGCCTGACGCCGTCATGTTCGCCGCCACGCACTCGCACTCCACGCCGGAGACCATTGGCCTGACGCCGTTTCGCGAGGTGCGCGGCGCGCCGGAGTGGCTGGAAAATCACCTCAGCGAACTTGCGGCCACGGTCATCGAGGCGTGGCGCAATCGCGCGCCGGCCCGCGCGCGCGCCGGCGTCACCAAGGTCGAAGGCATCGCCCGCTACCGCCGCATCTGTCTGCGCAACGGGAAGCAAAGCCGGCAAGGGCCGCTGCCACCGCCGGAGGACGTCGCCGTCCCGTGGCGGCTCGACGAGGATTTGAACATCCTCCACTTCGAGCGCGACAACGGCGCGCCCGTCGCCGTGTTGCTCAACTACACCGCGCATCCGGTCGTGGCGATGTTGCTGCCGCACGTGTCCGCCGATTATCCCGGCGCGGCGTCATCGCTGGTCGAACGCGAACTTCCCGGCGCTGTCTGTCTTTTCACGAACGGTTGCACTGGCAACATCAACTCGGTCAAGGTCACGACCAACTTCGACGACGTGCAATCCATCGGCGCCAGGCTCGGCCGCGCCGCGCTGGGCAAGCTTTGCGAATTGAAACTTCTGGCCGACCCGGCGCTCGCCCATTGTTCAACGAAAGCAACGATCACCCCGCGCGAGTGTCCGCCGCTCGCAGAGGCCGAAAAAGCTGCCGCGCAAAATCCATCCGCAAAGAACCGCGTCGCGTTGCGCCTCGCGAAAAAGCTCGCCGAAGGTCCGCTCCGCGCCGAAGTGCAGGCAATGCGGCTCGGCCCGGTGAGCTGGGTGTCGCTGCCGGGCGAGCCGTTTGTCGAGATCGGTTTCGCGCTCAAGGAGGCGGGTGCGACGTTTGTGGTGGGCTATGCGAACGGCTGGCTCGGTTATCTCCCGATCCGCCGCGCGTATGACGAGGGCGGTTACGAGACACTCGCCGGCCCGTGGAGCCGCGTCGCGCCCGGCAGCGCGGAGAGATTGGAGACCGCGGGCGTTGCTTGTCTGAGCGCCGTCAACGGCGGCGGAAGAACACTATGAAGACATTTTGTGCCATGGCCGCGCTGGCCGGCCTTGTTGCGACGACGTCGGCGGATCTCATCACGACCAACCTCGTCATCCGGTCGGGGACGTCCGCGACGCTGGCGTTTCCGGCGCGCGAGGCGGCGACGGCGGAGGTGGCGTTGCTGACGTTCCAAGCGCGACTGGAATCATCCCGCATCGGCGGCTCGACCTATGCGATGCGGCTCCAACTGAACGGCCAGCCGCTGGAACCGGAGCACGTCATCAACAAGCCCCGCACACTCACCATCCGCGACGGCCGCCAGCTCGGTTGGTTCGCGACTCCCGGCTGGCGCGTGCCGTATGCGCCGGACTTCACCGCGAACGGGAAGTCCAAGTCCCCCATCAGCTCCGCGGACCCGGAACTGCATCGCTGGACGTTCGACGTGACGAGGCTGGTGCGGCCGTCGGGCAACCGGCTCGTCATCGCCGCGATTCCCAACCTGCCGATGGCCAGCCCGCTGACGCTGGGGCCGGTCGAGTTGATCTTCAAACCCTCCGAGTTCGTCAAGCGCGTCAAATGGGAGGAGGAAGAGGAGCCGGTGTGGACCGGGCCGTCGTTGTTCGTGCCGGCGAAGGCCCATCGCGTGGACTACCGCGTCGAGGAGCGTGGCGACCGCGCGTTGCGGGTGACGGCGGGCGGGGAGTCCTTCGACATCGAGAGCGAGTTCCGCTGCGCGGACCCGAAGGCGTTTCGCGTGAAACGCAGCGTGCGGTCGCTGGCCGAATGCGTCGAGGTGACGGACACGATTGAAAACCTCACCGACGGCGACCTCGGGCTGATGATCCACCATCGTGTGCCGCTGGCGGCGCGGAAGGTTGCGTTGCTCCATCTTTGCGGCTGGCCGAAGGCGCTGAAGGAAGGCTCCCAGTATCAGGCGATGCATCCGTCGGTCTTCGTGGCGACCGAGGGCGGCGGCTTCGCGTTGCTCGCGCGCGACGATGTGTTCCGCGTCCATTGCCGCAGCGCGCTGGAGGGCGGTGTGGCGAGCCTCAACGACGAACGTTTCGGCCTTGCCCCTCGCGCCTCCTACACGATGCGCTGGAGTTTTTTTCCGGTGCCGTCGCGCGATTATTGGGATTTCGTCAACGCCGCCCGGCGCGCCCTGGACGTGAACTTCACCCTCGACGGGCCGATGGGTTTCATCAGCACACCGCGCGCGTCCACGCCGGCGCTGACGGACGCAGAATTGAAAACGTTCGCCGACAACCGCAGTCTGCGCTACGTCAGCGCGAACATTCCCTATTCCGACCAGCCGCCGTATCGTTACCTGCACGGCACCGGCTATCTCGAAGCCGACGGTTGGGCGGCACGGACGAAAGAGTTGCTGCAACGACTCGCGACGCTGCGGCCGGGGTTGATACCGGTCACTTACTTCCATGAGTTCTGCTCGACGGAGAGCGGCTCGCCGGAAAAATACCGCGACGCGCGCATCCTGCATCAGGACGGCGCACAGGCCAACTACCCGTATAACTATCCGCTGCCGCTGTTTTGCCCGACACTCGACAACAGTTACGGCCGCGCGGCGCCGGGCTTCTTCGACTGGGCGCGGCAGGCCGTCGGCGCGCGCGGGATTTACTGGGACGAGATGGACGGCACCAGCGAAACCTTCACGTTCGACGGCCGCTGGGACGGCCACACGGTCATGATGGACCCGAAGACGCTGAAGATTTTGCAGAAGCCCGCGATGATCACGCTGTTGAGCCAGGAATGGCGCATCCGGCAGGCGAAGGAGATTCTCCAGCGCGGCCCGCTCATCGCCAACGGCCAGCCGCAGACCGAGAGCATGGCGCGCGCCCACTTTCTGCGCTTCGTCGAGACCGGCGACATCAACCACCTCATCAACGCGCAGCTTTACACGCCCGTCGGCCTTGGCGACCACCTGAGCGAAAAGAACGAAAATGACATCGCCCGTCAAATTCGTGCGCATCTGCGGTTCGGCTGTCTATATTATTACTATGGAGGCCACATCCGGACAACCTACCCGCAACTGACGAGCCGGATGTATCCGTTCACGCCGGTCGAACTGCGGCCCGGCGTGCTCATGGGCGAGGAACGCATTCTCACCGCGCGCAGCGGCACGTTTGGTTGGGGCGACCGCTCGAAACACGAAGTCCACGTCTTTGACAACGCCGGCCGCGAAGTGCCGGACTTCAAGGCCGAAACGACCGGGCGCGACGGCGCGACGCTGACCGAGCTGCACCTCGCGAAAGGATGGGTCGCGGCGATTGTGAGGAAATAATGAACAAGACGATCGAATTCCGACTGCGAGGGTTCCTAGCCCGTATGTTTTACAAACCAGCGTGCCGACTGACGTGCCGCAAACTCGTAGCGCAGGTTTCCAACCTGCTGTATCGCCGACTTCCAGTCGGCGAATTGTCAAACCACCTAGGACGTCCTGCGAGGTGGAAATCCGCGACACAACAGGTTGGAAACCTGCGCTACACCTTGCGGCGTTCGCCTGCGCGTGAGATATGCCGGCTAGTCTGCATTCTTGCCGCATTGGCAGCGATGGCGCGCGCTGGCGAACTGGACGTGTGGAAAACTCTTTTGCTACGAAACCCTGCTCGGTTGCTATGAAAAGCATAACTTGTTACTATCAATTAGCCTCCACGACGATGGACCCATGCACCATGACGAAATCTTTCCGCACTGAGGCAAGGAGAACATGGCTGTGTGAAAGGTGTGGACATCCACTTGAGCGACATTCATTCGATTTAAGCATTCAAGAAGACAGGCCGGATAACACTCCCCTGAACATGGCCTATGGATGCAGAGTCGGAATTGCCCGGAAAGAGTTCCTTTTCGCGTTTGGCGAAGACATCGTTCTTCAAGATCTGTATCTGGGCAATCTCTACGGCCCAGATGGCTGCTTGTTAAAGGATTGGGTAACATTCGTTGGTCACCACCAGATCATCGTTCGTGGTTCAAAGGACGCCGCCTATAGGCGTTGTTCGCAGTGTGGCAAAAACATCTATTTTGCAATGGATGACCTGTACCTCTATCCGCAGCCAGCACGAAGTGTCTCGATGTTCGACGCGGGCAGCGGTTGCTTGGTTGTTACTGATAAACTCATCGGGCGAGTAAAGCTGAATAAGTGGCAAAAACTGGAGTGCAAAAAGCTTCCGGTGTTGAATACCCCAAAAGACGGTTTCGTGGAACTGATAAGTGTGTGATTACTTGTGTCCTGCACAGGTTATGGAAAATGGGGTCTGTAACTCAAACACGCAAAGGCGATAGTCGAGTTACTGGCAAAATGGTCAACAAAGTGGCAAGGCAGCGAGAACGCAGATATGTGCCTATTGGAATGCAATTGAACAAATGAGGTCGTTTGTTCGAAAACTGCTCTTGTGGTTGACGAACTGGTCAGTTTGTTTGATCAGTTTTCTGGGTTGGTCCAGACCCGTCCACGGGCGGTTAGGCGGCGATATGAACCCGAAAAACAAAAGTTCAACGGACAGGAATGTCCGTTCTACGGCGGACTTCGGCTTTGCGGGTCAAACAAAAAGATTATGTTTATGAAAAATGCAATCCGAACGAGTCGTTTCACGTCCTGTCTTCTCATTTTGCTGGCGGCGCTCGCGATGCGCGCGGGCGAGCCGGCGGAGAATCTGGTTTCCAACCCCGGCGCGGAGGAAGTGAAAGGCGAAAAGCCGGCGCGAGGATTCGGCGTTTACGTCGGCGCGGGCAAGATGAAGCTGAGCGCGTCGGCGGAGAGTCCGCATAGCGGCAAGTTCGCGGCGCGGTTGACGTTGGAGGACTGGCATCGCGCCACCAACATGGCCGCGCAAGTCAGCGGCTGCCTTCTCATTGGCGGCGGCAATGGCTACACGCCGAAGGACGCGATGCCGGCGGTGGATGGCGCCATCGGTTACGTGTATGAATTTTGGGCGCGCGGCACGATCAGTCCGGCGAAACTCCAGGTTTGGACATGGGACGAGAAAGAGAACCGCTCGAATGTCTCGCTCATGCCGGGCACCGTGACGTTGACGGAAGGCTGGCAGTGCGTGCGAGGACGTTTCGCGATGCCGCGAGCGGCAAAACACTTCGCGATGGGCATCGGCACCGGTGTGAAACAGGCCGATGGAGGCAAACTCGGCTGGCTGGAAGTGGACGACGCCTCCATTCAACCAGTGCGCCTTGCGGAGGGCGAGTTGCGCGCGTTCTGGTCGAGCACAGTCAAGGGCGACACCCGCGAGAAGGCTTTTGCGGCGCTCGACGAGCGCCTGACGCGGCTGAAATCGCTCGGCATTAACACGATCTTCTACTGGACGCCGAGCCTTTGCATCGCGACGCGCGCCGGAATGCCGCAGGCGGATGATCCGGCGGCGGGCTGGGATTTGTTTGGCGAACTGCTGCGGCGCGCGCACGGCATGGGCATGCGCGTTCACGCGTGGTATTCGCCGTGGATTTACAAGGAGAAGTCGCGCGGTTACGAGTTGCGGGCACATCCCGACTGGGCGTGTGTCAACGGGGAGGGTAAATCTTCCCGCGAAGGCATCTGCCTGGCGCGGTCCGACGTGCGCGCCTTCCAATTGGAGTTGCTCGACAAACTCGTCGAGCAGTATCCCTCGCTCGACGGCATTCACATCGAAGAGCCGGGCTATCCATGGGGCGATTACTGCTACTGCCCGCACTGCAAGCAGCAGTTCCGCGAACTGTTCGGCCTGGACCTGACGCCGGGCGCGCACGAAGCGGCGCGTCACAACTGGGCGGCCTTCTGTTCCACCGACTTCATGGCGCGCTTGCGCGAGGCGCTCCTGCGGAAACATCCGCGCGTGCTGCTCTCGGCTAATGGTTCGCCCGGCGCGAATCCCGACTGGTATATCGGGCGCGACTGGACGCTGTGGGCGCGGCGCGGCTATCTCGATTTCTACGTGCCGCAGGTTTACACGGAGTCGGCGGAGGACTTCGCGAAGCGGCTGCGGGAAACGCAGCGGCAAATCGAGCCGTGGTGCCCGGTGATTCCCGGCATGGCCCTCACGTGGAGCGGCATCTATCCCCGGCGGAACAAGACCGAAACGCTGCAAGCCGAGGTTCGCGCGGCGCGCGAGGCGGGCGCGCCCGGCGTGGTCTTTTTCGAGGCCGGCCATCTCAAGGACGACGACGGCCCGGCGATTCAAAGCGCGTTGTCGGGAAAATGACACGTCATCCAGACTTGCAACTTCGCGCGCATCGCCGTGTGATACGGGCCGTGCAAAGGAAACGGTTCTGACACGACTCGCGCCGCGCAAACGTCTACGAGCGAGCCGGTGGCGAAGATGAGATTCGATGAACACGTCATTCCATGACATCGAGCAGCCGGAAGGCGCGCCGCTGGCGACGCCGGCGGACATGGCCGACGTGGACGCGCACCGCCAGCGCGTCTATGAGTCTTACGAACACTTCCTCCGCCAGCGCCTCGCGGAGCTGGATCGGGACAAAGAGCGGCTCTGGCAGCGCGATTACTCCAGCATCGAAGCGTATCAGCGCTCGGTGGAACCCATGCGCAAGCGCCTTGCGGCAATGCTGGGCTGGTGGATCGAGCCACAGAACCGGCCGCCGTTGCAAACGCGAGAGGACCAAACGGAGATTCTGTTCAAGGAAAAGGACTTCATCGCCTATCGCGTGTGCTTCGAAGTCCTGCCCGGCCTGGAGAGCTACGCGGTGGAGCTGGCGCCGTGTTCGCCCGGTCCTCATCCGGGCCTGCTGGCGCAACACGGTTATGGCGGCTGCCCGGAACTGGTGTGCGGGCTGACGGCGCAAGCCAACGCGAAGGACTACTCGTATCGGTCGTTGGGCATCCGCGCGGTGCGGCGCGGCTATCACGTCATCGCCGTCCATCACCCGTCCGGCTACGGCGCGACCGACGAGACGATCGGCTCGTTGCCTCAGTTCAAAAACTACGGACGGACCTACGGCAAGAACCGCCTGCATCGCCTGGCGATCATGGCGGGCGGGACTTTGTTCGGGATGGACATGATGACGTCCTCGCGCGGCGTGGACCTGCTGGTCTCGCGCGCGGGCGTGGATCGCAACCGCATCGGCATGTATGGTCTCTCGCAGGGGGGGATGTCCGCGCTTTACCTGCCCGCCTTGGACACGCGCATCAAGGCTTCGGTCTGCGCGGCTTATTTCAATTCGCGGCTGGTGAAACTCATCGGCCCGCACCGGGCCACCTCTTTCCTGGATTCGCCTGAAGAGGACAAGTTTTTCGCCGACGTGGTTCGTTGTTTTGCCGACGCCGATCTTGTGTCGCTGATCTGTCCGAGGAGCTTTGCCGTGGAGGCGGGGGAACACGATACGTCAGTGGACTTTGAAAAGTCGGAAGACGAATTCCCACGCGCCGCCGGGCACTATCGCAAGCTGGGACTGGAGAAGCGCATCGAGTTCATCGCCCACCATCAAGGGCACGTGTCGGCCACGCGGCGGGCCTTCGAATTCCTGCAGGAACAATTGACGGCATGAAAGCGGCGCATCCACGGGGACAAATGCTGCCGCGCGAGCGGGTGTTGACCGCGCTCCAGCGCGGAACTCCCGACCGCGTCCCGTGGATCGAAGGCATCGTCGGCAACGGCATTGCCTCGGCCGTGTGCGGCGAGCCGGTCAATGTGGACTGGTCGGTCGCGCCGGACGGTTTCAGCCGCCAACCGGGCGCGGAACTGGCCGAGGAGCAGAAGAAGGTCAACCGCGCGCTCGGCAAGGACAACCTCCAGTTCTGCGCGTTCGCGCCGATCTTCGCGCACAAGATGAAAAAGTCCGGCGACGGCAGCCCGGTGCTCGTCGGCGACGGCATGATCCGCACGCGCGGGGATTTCGAGCGGCTCTTCAAGCTGCCGTCGCCCGAAGACCGCGGCTTCGTCGCCAACGCGCGCGAGTTCATCGCCCACAAGGGCGACGATTGCGCGTGCGCGTGCGTGCGGCTCGGCATCGGTGCGACGCTGCTCAGCATGGGACTGGAGGCCTTCGCCTACGCGATGGCCGACGACCCGCAGCTCATCAGCGACATCCACGATGCCTACGCCGACTGGACCGCAAAGGTCGTGCCGGTGCTCGAGGACATCGGCTTCGACGTGATCTGGGCTTTTGACGATGTGGCGTTCAACTCGGGGCCGGTCTTCAGCCCGCAATTCTATCGCGAGCGCATCCTGCCGAAGGAGAAAAAGATTGCGGCCACGTTCACCAAGCCGCTGATCACGCACAGCGACGGCGACATGACGCCGTTATTGGATTGCTGGCTGGAGCTTGGACAGGCGGCCATCCATCCGATCCAGCCCGACGTGATGGACATCGAGGCGGTAAAGGCGCGATGCGGTTCGCGCGTCGCCATCGTCGGCAACATCTTCATGGCCGACCTCGTCCAGCAACAACCGGAGCAGATCGAGGCGCAAGTCCGCCGGCGGATCGAGATCATCGGGCGCGGCGGCGGCTACATCATTTCATCTTCGAACAGCCTCACCGACGACATGAAGCCGGAGAATGTTCGCGCGATGGCGCGCGCAATCTCAGTAGCCCGCGACTCCGTCGCGGGATGACTGGCAGCGGCCTGTCTCGTGGCGGCCAGTGTCACGGAGCGATCCCGGTAACGGAGGCAAAACCGGAATCGCCCCACGCGATGGTTTTCGACTTGCAATGCAAGCATTGCGAGGTTTACAATGCCGCCAAAGCTCAAATGAGCCACGCAGACGATCTAATTCTGGAGTGATTTAACATGACCTCAAAACAGATGGCATCCTTTCTTTCAATGTCCATTTTCGTAGTTCTCCCGGAACTCATGGCTCAGATTAACCCACCCCCAATAGGTCGGCCAATGCCGGTGAATCTTGGTCGTGGTGTGCAACTGGAACTAGTATGGATACGACCGGGTGAATTTGACATGGGATCGGTTTATAAGCGCCCCAAGGGTCTTGCACCAATGGACATCATCCGCGTCGCATTGTATGTAAACGAAGAGCCTGTTCACCGGGTCAAGATTACGCAAGGCTTCTGGTTGGGAAAATACGAAGTTACGGTGGAGCAATACGAGCTTATCATGGGGAAACGAAATTCTAAGGCATACACGAACCTGCGTGATCCAGTTTCCAGTGTTACTTGGAACGATGCTCAAGAGTTTCTTAAGAAGCTCAACGATATGCGCTGTTTGCCGGCTGGTGTGAAATGTCGGCTACCAACCGAGGCAGAGTGGGAATACGCATGTCGCGGCGGCACTACCACCGCTTACTACAACGGCGACAGAGCATCGAACGCAAGCGCAATAGCCTGGTTCGGTTGTGGCAAGCTGCACCCTGTAGGCCAAAAACAACCTAACAGCTTCGGGCTTTACGATATGCTAGGCAACGCCGACGAATGGTGCGCAGACGTGTATAAAAAATACTCGGAAACTGGTTCCTCGGATCAAGCTGAAACCACAACTGATCAAGAGCGCGTAGTGCGGGGTGGTTCGTGTTACAGTCGTGCGGATGATGTGCGCGTATCAGCGCGCCATTCGGAAAAACCCAGCGGACACGGAGGATTTCGGGTTTGTTGCAGCGTGGTGCCGTAGTTCATATTACGGCAAACGGTTGGAAGTTGATACCATTTGAATTCCACAAGAAAGTTGGAGTTGGCACATCACACTTTCTTCCTTAGTAGGGCATGACTGCTGGGCGAGCAACGCATATGGAATGGTGGAGCAGTGGAGTGATGAATCCAGTCGAGTCTGTCCAGAGTCGGGAAACACTGACCCCGATGACCGATGATTAGATCGGAGTGGCGGCTTTCCATGCCTCATATTTCTGATAGGACTCAGGCGAGATTGAGCCTTTCACTTTTCTGTCGCCCAGCCTAAATGATGCATTGAGTTGGTTGCCAACCAAGCTCTTGCGTTGTTTGTTGAATTGGACATCGCTCTTCTTCAGGAAGACAACATCTATTCCGGAATTTTCCATAAACACCGCATGATCTTGTGAAAGTCTCCCAATCCAAACTTCAGGACCAAAAAAACCATCCACATGAATCTTGACAATATCTGGCGTGTTCGCAGCCGCGGCTCCTCTGACGCCCGCCACGGTCTCCTCGATCATCTTGAGAGTTGCTTCGGACGGCTTGTTCGCAACCAGTCTTGAGCAACGTCTGTATCGCAAAAGATTTTGGCCTCCCCAGAGGATTTGCGATATGCCGAGGATTCTCCACCAATGTGAACTGTCGCCCAAAGTTGTGTATACTATATTCAAGACCCCTACAGCGAGCATGCCAATCCCAAGCAGTATAAGACCGTAAGGGGTGGGAGTTGAAAGAATCCAAATGCCTTCGGCGAGAAGGTATAGACTAACCAATCCCAATAACCAATCGGTGATGGAACTGGCTCCCGAATCTCCCAATACCACAAACATTCCAAGCAGTCCCCAGACAATGCTTCCGATACCGGCTGGTTTGAGAATCTTGTGAATAAGTCTGTAATTGGAAACCTTTTGCAGTTCTTCCAAGTCAACTGGCGGATAGTTCGGAGGTGGTGGTGGTGCATTTTGAGCTTGCGGCGTTGGCACTGCGGATTCGCTTTTCGCAACAGGTTTCGGAGTTTCCGGGACGATAAACGCACGAGCACAGGATGGGCAGTCAAACTGCATCCCACCCATTTCATCATCTGCTTCGATGTGCTGGTCGCAATGAGGACAAGCTAATATTATCATATGCGGTCGCCTCCTCCACTACGCGCAGTGTTGAGTCAATACTTGAACGATTGAACCATATTATCTGGCGTGCTCTTTCTGCACTTGACGCTTCACGCGATCAAATTCACTTTGCGTCTTAATCACGGCAGGAACCGCCACACTAATTATGATTATAGTAAACAATACCACGCCGATATATCCTGTGATCAGGCCCGCCAGGGCCAAGCCTTCTCCTAGCAACCGACCGTTTGACTTTCGTATCTTCGCCCGCGCCTTATGGCCGCAGACAATGGCAGGAATACACAGGAGAGAACAGTAAAGCGTAAGACTGAGGATGCCCAACACCAGACTCCATATCGCCTCGCTGCTTGTCTTTGGGTTTTGCGCCACAGCCGCCGATGTCCTTGCAGATCCGTCCAGAAACTCGCCGCAGTGTTTGCATTTGTTTGCGGACGCCATGATAGCTTCGCCACAGAACGGACAGGGCTTGGTGTTGGGGGGCGGGGGCGGATGTGATGACGGTTGAGCGGAGACAATGCGTGCGACGGGAGGCCGTGATGCCAGCCGCACCTGTTGAGCGCAATGGGGACATTGCACATCTATGTTGGCGTGTTCCGGGCCTCCGGAAACTGATCCTCCGCACTTTGGGCAGGTGAATAACATTTCGCTCATAATTGGCCTCGAATAAAAGCTAACAAGTTGTTGCGTATCGTTTTGTTGCTAGAAACCGGCAAGAACCAACTGCTTTTGTCTCCTTTGAATTTCGGTAACAAGCTTCAGCATGAAATACCTGAGAGCTATTGTGAAAAGACAAAAATAAAACAGCCGATCAAGAAGGCTCCTGCCATCCTTGGTTACCACCGCCGTGCAGATCTGGCTGCTCATGAAAAGCACAAGCAGGTGGAAAATCCACCAATACACGAGCATGTCTGGACGACGCTCAGATTTCCAATTCGTGGGGTTCGTGCTCACCTGCCATATCTGTTTCATTGCTTGGTATGGGCGGTAGAGATTCAGTAGTGGAACAAAGAAACATCCGACGGACCAGCCCGGTGTGAACCTCATGTCAGTCGCCCCAAATTGGCGGCAATTACGATCTGCCTGGTGTATCCAGCAAAAAAAGAGAATCAAGACAGGAAGTGCGACAAGCGAATCAAGTAACATTACGAGCATAGCTGCCGTAAAGCCGTCTAAGCTCTTATCATGATTTGCTTTGGCCGCCAGAATGAACAGAATGAATGCTGTTGCCAACGATATGTAGAGCAGAATCTGAAGAGCCAGGGTTGTTGGTAATGGTGCCTTGTAAACGCGTGCGGTCGGTCGCATTTGCGGATTTGCGGCCCCGAACAGCTCCGTTAACGGACTCCACTCCGCCATGCCCTCCTTCCAGTAGAGCGTGTCAGGTCGCAACTGTCCAGCGGCCCACATTCGCCGCGCGTCTTCTTCGAGATGCGCTGTTTGCTGGCCATCAGGCATTAATATCAGAATCGTGCTCATTCAGTTCTTGATTTATTTCGCTTATGTCACGCCACCGACACTTCCGGGCTGAAGGGGCCTTCGTTGGTGTCGTTGACGCCGTCGTTTACCCTCCCACAGTGATGCTTATCTCATTACTCCACTGACCGACCTGCTGGTCGTTGAGGCGGTAGATGGCGCGGTATTTCCATTTTACGGGGGTGGTCGGCCGCGGGGTGGTGTCCACGTAGCCGGGTTGGTGTCGAAGGCTAGGGGCACAAAGCCTTTGCTGTCGTTGCGGTCCACTTGGATTTCGATCATGTCCAGGAAGGCGCTGTAGCCGCCCCAGCCCCAATCGAGGTTGACGCCGGTGGCGACGCGCGTCGGGGTGAAGTTCATGCCGATCTATTGCGCTGTTGAAACGGGTTATCATCCTCGGCTCCTATTCCTGCTTCGGGTTTTATAGGACAAGGCCGCAGGCGTGCGCAAGGAGATTTTCAGTCATCAGGATATGTCATGTTGCGTCTCCGACCGCCAAGTAGATAAGGCTTGGCAGCTACCATCCGCCTCCTTACGTTAGCGCCAACGGAACCACTACTGGAGACAAACCATGAACGACATAACACGCAGACACTTCGTGAAGAAATCATTTGAGGGCGCGGCGGCAGTCGCCGCCGGCGCGACCCTGCTCGGCTCGGCGCGCGGCGCATCCGCCAACAACCGCGTCGTGGTGGCCTTGATGGGCGCGGGCGGACGCGGCATGGACTTGATCAAGAAGTTTGCGGAAATCCCCGACGTGGCGATCAAGTATGTCTGCGACGTGGACGACACCCGCGGCAAGAGCGCGGTCGCCACGCTGGAGAAAATCACGGGTGCCGCGCCGAAACTTGTCGCTGATCTCCGCCAGGTGCTCGATGACAAGGAAGTTCACGGCGTCATCGTCGCGACGCCCGAACAATGGCACGCGCTCGCCACGGTCTGGGCCTGCCAGGCGGGCAAGGATGTTTACGTCGAGAAGAACATTTCGCTCTACATCTGGGAAGGCCGCAAGATGATCGAGGCGGCAAAGAAATACGGCCGCATCGTTCAGGCCGGCTACCAGAACCGCAGCGCGCCCTACGGGTTCTCCGCGCGCGACTACATCAAAAAGGGCGAGCTGGGCAAGGTGCAATACGTGAAAGTGTTCGGCATGCTCGGCACCGTGGTGGGCGGTTATCCACTGCGCCCCGCGCCCGATAGCGAGCCGCCGGTCGGGTTGAACTGGGACCGCTGGCTCGGTCCTGCGCCCTTGCGGCCTTACAATCCCACCGTTCATCGCGGCTGGTATGGCTACTGGGATTTCTCCGGCGGCAACGCCTCCGATGCAATCCACACGCTGGACCTCGCGCGGCTGGTGCTGGGCGATCCGCCGCATCCGAAGTCGGTGTCGTGCGACGGCGGCCGGTTCCAGTTCGACGACGGCGGCGAAATGCCCGACATGCAGATCGTGACGTTCGCCTACGACAAGCTGGTGATGAGTTTCGAGAACACCGGCTTCACGCCCTACAACATCAAGTCGCCCAACGAAGTGCGCCTCGGCGACAAGTGGCCCTTCTGGCCGCAGAACTGCGACCGCATCGAAATCTACGGCAGCAAACGGATGATGTATCTGGGCCGCCACGGCGCGGGCTGGCAGGTGTTCGAGGCCGGCAACAAACTCGTGGCGCAGGACAAGGGCTATCATCCCGACAAGTGGCATCTGCCGAACTTCATTGACTGCATCCGCACGCGGCGGCAGCCCAACGGCGAGATCGAACAGTGCCACCACAGCGCCTGCCTGGAGCATCTCGCCAACATCGCGTTACGCGCCGGCAACAAGAAACTGTTCTTCGATGCCGCGACCGAACGCTTCACCAACTGCGACGAAGCCAACAAATTCCTCCGTCCGACCTACCGCAAGCCCTATGTCCTGCCGGAGGAGGTGTGAGCGCGGTGAACAGATGAAGGACTGATCCATGCAAATCGCGAAATCGAAATGGCCGCTGGGCGCGGTCGGGTTGACAGCGTTGTTGCTCGCGGCGGGAAGCCTCCAGCTTCCCGCCGGCGAGCCGACGCGCGTGGCTGCGGTAACGCTCTCGTGGGCCGACAAGGACCGGACACTGGCGCACACGCTGGAGATGCTCGGCCGCGCGGCGGAACAGCGCGCGCAAATCGTCTGTCTGCCGCAGGAATGCGTGCCGACCGACGGCGGAGCGGCGGCGACGACCGCGTTGGAGGCGATCCGGCAGGCGGCGGCCAAGGCGAAGTTCTACGTCGTCGCCAACCTCCGCGAGCAGGCCGATGGGAAAACGTTCCTCACGTCCTATCTGATCGGCCCCGACGGCGCGATGGCGGGCAAGTATCGCAAGTCGCATCGCCTGCCCTGCGAACCGTGCGCGCTCGGCGACGAGTTGCCGGTGTTCGACACGCCCTTCGGCAAGGTCGGGTTGATGATCGGCACGGATCTGTATTGGCCGGAAGTCCCGCTGGTGCTGGCGCTGAAAGGCGCGGAGCTGGTGCTCTGTTCGAGCGCGCCGGAGCCGGTGCCGCAGTCGGCGCCCACGGATGTCTTGATGCGGACGCGCGCGTTCGACGATCACGTCACGTTCGCCTGCGCCAACTACGCGGGCGACCTGCCGTATCTGTGCAGCAACCACCCGACCTACGCGGGCTCGCCGCTGGGCCGCGGGTGCGTCATTGACCGGTCGGGCATCGTCGTGGCCGACACCGGCATTCGCGCGGGCGTGGCCGTCGCCGCGGTGGATTTGAGCCGGCCCACGGACCTTTATCAACTGACCTTCCACGAAGACCGCAGCCTGTTTCGCGATCTGGTCGAGCGTGACATCAAGCCGCTCGCCGCCAGGCCGCAAAAGCGGCGGATCACCGTCAGCATCGCGCAGGTGTTTGCGAACCACGGCCCGAATCCGAATCCCGACTCGGAGTTTGCCAAAATCCTCGACGCGGCGGGCGCGCGCGGTTCCGACGTGATCCTGATGAGCGAATTCGGTTTCGCCACCGATACACCGGCGGCGGAGAAGACGTTCGCCATGGTGGCCGAAAAGGCGCGGAAGTATCACAGCTATATCATTATCGGCGGACTGCGCGATCCGGCGATGCCTTACAAGACAGGCAACCGAGCGAGCTGGGCTTATCTGTGGGATCGCGCCGGTCAGGTCGTGGGCAAGTATCGCATCTCGCAGTATGGCGGCAGCAAGAAGCTGCCGGTGTTTGCGACCGACTTCGGCGTCATCGGCATCATCCTCTGCGGCGACATTTACTCGCAGGAGATCACGCGGGCGATGGCGCTGCGAGGCGCGGAGATTGTCTTCTGCCCGTCGCAATCGTGGGGAGCCTCGGGCGTGTTCAACCGTTCGATGCAGGAAACGCGCGCGCTCGACAACGGCCTCTGGATGGCCGCGGCGCATTTCCCCATGTCGGACATCAGCCAGCGCAGTTACGTGATTGATCCGTACGGCTACGCCGTGACCGCCACGCCTTACTGGAGCGAAGGCGTGGCCACAACCGAGGTTGACCTCGACGCCGGCCGTATGTGGTTTGCGCCCTCCGACAAACCCGGCGCTGCTGGTAAACCGGGTTACCTCTTCGCCTATTTTCCGAAGTTCGTCCCCGAACGGCGAAGCGACTTTCGCGCCGTGCTTCTGGCCGGCCGCCGGCCCGAACTCTACAGGCCGATCATCGAAAAAACGCTGGCCGGTCGCGACACGCCGCTCGAACTCAAGGACCGCATGGGCGTGCCGCGGTAGGGGTTAAACCAGCCGGCGCGCGGCGCGGACCGCCACCAATTGACAGGGCAGGCAAAAGTCGGCTGCTTTCCGGCCGGGCGGCAACGTCACTTGCTCGTAGGCGGTGAGATGACCCTCGGCTTGGTGATGGCAAATGTGTCCCCAAAGGCACAGACGGTAATCCTCGCGCCGGCCAAGCGCCCAAAGCCCGTCCAGATGATCCATCAGCGGCCAGTCATCGAGATGGTTGGCAAACCGCGTCATGCCGCAAAACTGGCCGCCGCCAGTCAGGCGCGCGTTGACGACGCGCGCCATCCATTCGCGCGGCAGCACGCCGCTGGAAAGCAGTTCCGGCCAGTAACGATAATTGGTGTAACTGCCGAAGCGGTTCGCGGTGACCTTGTCCTGCGGACGCGCCGCGAAGCCGCTCGTTTCGAGCGTCGGGCTGAGCCACCAATCGCCCCGCTCGCGCGGCCAGACCTCGCGGATCGCGTCGAGCAAAAGTTTTTTCAACTCCGCCGTCCGTGCCGGCGTTTTTGCCAGCACGGCCCAATCGTCCAGCCCGCGAACGATCCACGCGTTATTGTGAAAATAAGTGGCGACCTGTTTGTTTTCATCGGCCTCCGGCACGCCGGCGACCAACTGGACGCGCCCGTCCTGCCGCGCCAGCGATTCCAAATGCCGCGCGAGGCCGGACAGCGCGTCGCGGTGTTGCGCGAGCCACTCGCGCGAACCGCCGCGGGCCATCAACCGCCTCGCGCTTGTCAGCAACTGGCCGTATTCGCTCAGCGACGGGCCGTAGTAGGCAATCGTGCCGTCGGCGCGGACAAAATGATCGACCCAGTAGCCGAACAATTGCTCGGCGCGTGGCGTCAGCCCCCAGGTCGTGAGCGCGTCCACGGTCGCGATGATGGTCGGCGGAAAACTATCGTGCTCCGGCTTGGCGTAAGTGCCGACGCCGTATTTGGGATGATCGCCCTGAAACGTCGTCTCGACGTGCGCCAGCCCGACGCGCACCGCGCGCTCCAGCAGCGGATGCTCGAAACGCGCGCCCGATGGCAGGCGGATGGCCGCCGCGAGCCGCTCGATCAGCGCCGGATCGAACGCCGGCTCGCCCCGCAGCGGTTCGGCGCAAGCGCGCACGCGGTCGGGCAGTTTTTTCCCCGCCCGCAACAGCTCGTCGCGAAACGGATCGTTGGTTGCCGCCAGCCATTCCGCTTGTCTGGTGTCAGCCGCACGACTGGCACGCGTCGCGGGTCCTGCGAACGCAAGCGCCCCGACCGTAAGGGCGGAATGGCGCAAAAACTGTCTTCGGGTGACGGGTGTTTCGCGTTGAGGTCGTAAATTCATCTCAAACATTTTCGCATCCTCCGATCAGTTCATTTCATTTTTGCGGGCGGCGCAGCACCTTGGTGGACTCGATGTTGCCTTCCAACTCCGCCGGCAGGAACCACGTTGGCTTCAGCTTGCCGGGGCTGAAAAGTTTTTCGGCCTGGTCGGCGTAATGCGGCGAGGCCGGATCGTCGCTCTCGCCAAACGGCGTGGCGCTCCAGCTTCGCACCGCGCCTCGGCGGAACTGCACGAGCTGCGTCCAGTTCTGGCCGCTGTGGCCGTAGAAGACCTTGCCGTCCAGTGTCGAGGCCATCGCGCGCAACGTCATGTCGCCGCCACCCGAATCGCCGCCGGAAAACGGCCATGAACGGTCGCCGCGCCGGATGCGGTTCACCTGGCCATAGGTGACTTCGCTGGTGCCGTAATTCTTTTTCAGCCACGCGACCGTCTCGCCCAGCGCATCCAGCAGCGCCTTCGCCGAACTGTCAGGACGCAATTTGTGGTCGCCGATAAATTGCCGCCAGCCGCGGTAGAGCGTCGCGCCAACGCTCTCATGGTCCATCACGCCGTTCCACGCGAGCAACGTCTCAACCGCTTTGTGCAACGCGGCGGGATCGGCGCCGCCGCGCGATTTGTCGAGACCCTCTTTTTCCGCCGCATTGCGCAGCGCCTTTTGCCACGACTCGCAGCGGTCGGCGTGCGCGTCGAGCGCGATGGCCATCGCGTCCTCCACCGTCAGCTTCGAATGCGCTTCGAGCAATTCCACGGCGCGGCGTCCGCGGGAATTGATGGCACCCGGCCCGACGCCGCGGATATACAGCGGGTATTTCATGAAATCGAGCCCCAGTCCCCGCGCCATCATGTCGGGGCCGATGTTGCAGTTCTGCATGTAGCCCGTCGGCGGATTGAGCACCTGCACCAGGTCCTTCATCGGATGGATGCCGAGCCATTCGGACTTGCTGGTGTCGCCCGGCACCGGCCGGTTGAAATCGAATCCGGGCGGGCGGATCGGCACGCGGCCGGTGCGGACGTAGCGGATATTCCCCTCCACGTCGGCGCACATCACGTTTTGTTCCATGAGCTGGTTCATGGCAAGCGCTGCATCCATCTCGCCAAGGTTGCGCGCAGTCATCATCCGGTAGGATTCCGTGACCACATCAATCTGGTCAAAGTAAGGGCAGGCGATGGCAAATGCCTTCTTGCCCTCGCGCAACGCGATGGGGCCGTGATGACTCCGCTCCAGCGTGCGCACCACCGGCGCGGCGTTCTTCACGGCGATGGTCACCGTCTCGCTGATCATGTCGCGCCAGCCGTCGTCGTAGCGATAGCGTTTCGGGTTTGAGGGGTCGGTCTGCTCGACATAGATGTCGGTCGTGTCCGGCCCGCCCGTGGTGCAGGCCCAGCCGAGAAACGCGTTGTGGCCCAGACCGAGAAACGGCATGCCGGCCGCCGCGAACCCGCTGAGGTCGCAGCCGCCCGCGTGCATGCGGAACTCGTGGAACCGGAATGCCCCCTCCAGGTGAACATGCGGATCAATCAGCAGCAGCGCCGCGCCATCGGCGGTCCGTTCGGGCCGCACAGCCCATTGGTTGCTGAAGAAATGCCACTCGTTGCGCAGGGCCAGTTTGCGATTGGCCGCGCCCATCGGCCAGTTGAAGATGATCAGGCGGTTGAGCGCGGGCACCATCCACGGCTCCATCTCCAGCGCGTTGGCCGGGCGCTTCTCCGGGTGTTCGGCCAGAAAGGCGCGCACGCCGTCCTGGAACGCTTCGCACATCGCCCGCACCTCGGCGGGCAGCTCCGGGTAGCGTTTGCGGCACACCGCCTCGTGCCCGGCGAGCCGCTGCTTGAAATCCTGCTCCACCGATTTCGCTCCGTTCACTTCCGCGGTGCGGCCGATGGCCTCGCGGTAGTTTGAAAAAATCTGTTCGAGCCGGTCTTCCGCCTGCGCGTAGCCAAGTCCGTAAGCCCCGTCCGCCAGCGTCGCCGCGAAAATGTGCGGCACGCCCCACACGTCGCGCTTGATGGTGACGTCGGTCGTCTCCGAAGCCAGACCGGATGCAATCGTTGCGACGATCCAGAAAACGATGCTGATTAGAACGGACGCTTTACGAGAATTCATAGTTCAGAACCCGGGTCATTTTGTTGCCAGACAACCATGTGTTTGTGGAGTTTACCCGGATTCGGATGGATTGGTTACAATGACAACCGGAATTATTTCGCCGCGGATGCTCTCTCATTTCCCCTTTTGGGAAACACTGGCCACATACTCCGACGGCGTCATAAACACGCAGCCTTTCGCTTTCAGAAACTCGACGATCTGGATGAAGCCGTTCCAGCGGTCGTCGTTATACCAGTTCGGCGGATGGCCTTGCAGGACCAGGTATTTCTCCGCCGCGCCAACGCGTTCGTAGGCGGCCTTGAACTTCGCGAAGTCCGGCACGAAGGTTGGGTTTTCGAGTCCCAGCACGCGCGGCAGCGCCACCTTTTTGTAGAACTTCGGCGTCTTCGGCCCGTAGAGCCAGATTTTGATTTCCGGCACGGCCTCGAGCGCCTGCTCGGTCGCGTCCGTGGTCCCGGTCCAATGCGGACCGAACGCCGGCAGCGCGAATCCCAGCTTCTCCCTGGCGAGTTTTTCCGAGCGCTCCAGCACGGCTTTCTGTTCCTCGAAAGTTCCCTGCTCGAACTCGCCGGTTTTTTCATCGGCCGTTCGCTCGTGGTAGCCGTGCAGCCAGAACTCGATGAACCCTTTCTGGTTCATCGCTTTGATCCAATCGAAATACGCCGGGTTGTCCTTTTCGAGCGACGCGCAGATGATGCCGAACGACGCCTTCAAATGGTTCGCCTCGATGTAGTCGGCCACGCGCTGCCAGTTCCGGTGAACCGCGCCGTTCTTGACCTGCTTCACGTCGTCGAGCTTGAGGATGATGATCTGCGGCTGCGCGGGCGATTCCGGTTTCGATGGCGCGTCGGAGGCTTTCAACGACGGTGCGGCGTGCTGGCAGCCCAAAAGAAAAATCAACCCGGTAAGAAGGATGGTTTGGCGCATACGGTTTCCTCTTTTTTCCAAGCGCGGGCAGACTACCGCATTGCGCACGACTGACAACGAGAAAAAGCCGGGATTTCGCCCACAGCCATCCGTCTGGATCGCCGCCTCCTCAGTGCATCATCTCTTCGAGCGCCTTGCGGTCCACGCCGAGTTTGCCGGCTTCGCCGAGCACCTTGTCCCGTTTCTCCAGATGTTGCCGCAACGTCCCCGATGAAAAGGTGGGCATCCGGTGCAACTGGTCCAGGCTCACCATGTAATCCACCATGGCCACCTTCAAATCCCGCGCCTTCGGATGCAGCCGCATTTGCAACCAGTCCAGCCGCTCCAGCGACATCTTCGTTGTCTCCTTCGGCACACGGTCCATGTAATACCGCTTCGATTTTTCCGGCTCCTTGTAGTCCGCAAACAAGAACCCCAGCAACGGCCCCGCCGCCGCCCACACCTGTTCCAGCGACTCCCCCAAGCTGAGCGCGTTTGGCAACTGGTTGTTCGCCGCCCGCAGCATGAACTCCGCCGAGAGATGATTCGGCGCCAGTCGCAACACCTCCCGCAGCGATTGATACACCCACGGATTGCGTAGCGCCGGCGCTCCAGAGTTCGGGCTGAGCCGAGACTGCACCTCGGCAAACAGCGCCACGGCCTTGGTCAGATTCTCCGATCGGTCCTTGCGCGCCACCGCCGCCGCATCGTCCAGCGTGGCAATGGAGAATATCTGTGTGCTCCAGAGCATCGCGGGCGAATAGAGGATTACCATGTCAACGAGGCTCTCCTTGTTCGTCACCGGCACGGCCACGATGCTGCACTTCTCCAGCATCGCGCCGCGAATCTTCTCCGCCGCCGCGCCGATTTCGCGAATCTTGCCGTCCACCGTCACGTCGCCGGTCATGGCGTAGCCGGGATCAATCTGGAAGCCGTCCAACAGCGACTGCAACAGCACCGCGAACGCGCCGCCGGCGGAGCCGCCGGCCTGCTTGGCGTATTTGTTGGCGTAGCTGAACCGGATCTTGTAACCCGCCTGCCAGACCGGGTAGCGCACCTTCAGGAGCCGCTCCGCCTCCTCCATCGAAATCTGCGTGTCTTTGGCGACCTCGGTAGTGAAGTCGCAAATGGTTTCGCGGTCGGAACTGATGCGCTCGGCCGTCGCAATGATGTCCTGTGCGCTGCCCAGACGCTGGCCGTTGTCCAGCTTGACGACGTAAAGCCCCCGGATCGAACTCTGGTTGCGCCCGAACTTCTTGGCATTTTTTTGCATCTCAGCATCTGCGATGGGCCCAACTGTTATATTCCTAACATCGGTTTTTGTTTTTGCGTTCGCCTTGGGGATAGAGGCAATAGTTCCAAGCAAATGCCCGCTACCTTCCTGCAAACCGCAACATACGCGAAAACCGTTGAACGCATCGGCATTCGACAGCATCCGACCACCTCGGTACGCGCACCTAAGAGTGCCAGGCTTGCTGTGATAAGCCCCCCCTCGCGTAACACCGTCCCAAGGATTGCCTCCATTGTAGCATTCCGCGTGCGCCTGTTCTGTGTCCAACCCGTCTAGACACCATTCCCGCACATTTCCAATCATGTCCGCCAAGCCGAACTTATTGCGGCCTCGTTTGCCAAAGTGGTCTACGGGAGTCACAAATTCAAAGCCGTCTTTGTTTCCCTCCCAATGCAATCTTCCCTCGCCACCTTCGACCGTATCGCCCCACCAGAATCTCGTTTGCGTGCCCGCACGACAAGCATATTCCCATTCGGCTTCGGTCGGCAGTCGGCATACCATTCCCTCCTGCAGTCTCTGCGCCTTCTTCTCCGTCGCTGTCAACCACACGCAGAACTCCATGGCGTCATTCCGACTAATGCAACACACTGGGTAATTGTCTTTAGGATTGAAGTCGGACATCGGGCGTTTCCAATTCGCTCCTTTGAGCCTTTCGTTGCGTTCGTCAGACCTTTGAGTTTGCGACTTATCCATCTTTTCTGCATTCGTCATATAACCGGTTGAGTTCACGAAGTTCTTCCATTGGCCCACTGTGAGTTCTGTACGGCCCAGCCAAAAGCCGGGCTTGATCGCCACATTGCGCGGCTGCTCACCTTCAAACTTCGTCCACTTTGGGTTACCACCGTTGCCATTTGCCCAATCCTTTTCCTCCGGCGTGCTGCCGAGCATGAACTCTCCCGGCGGAATCCAGACCAACTCCATGCCGGTGGAGGTGGTCATGGTTTTCTCTTGGGCGAGGATAGCGCCGGGACAGGCCAGCAGCAGCGCGGTGGCGAAGGCGGAGAGGCGGACTCGGTTCATGATTTCCTCGGGATGAATCTCTTGCCGCGAAGCATATCGCATCGGCGGGCGGAGACAAGGACGGAAATAGTTAAGAGTTAAGAATGAAAAGTGAAGAGTTGGGGAGGCCGGAAGCAGATATGATGGGGAACGTGGAGTGTGAGCGGAGTGGTGGAGTGGTGGAGCGGTGGGAACGGCATCGGCCCGCTAAACACGCTAAAGGACGCTAAAGAAAAACTGTTTTGACAGGATTTAAGGATTTACAGGATGGGAACGTCCGGTTCGGCAATCCTGTCCATCCTGTTCATCCTGTCTTTTTTCCTTCAAACCGTGCGTGCCGGAAAGGGCGCTTGGGAAAAACAGCATGTTTCTCTTGACAATATAGAGAAAATATCTATATTCTGCGCCTGACGATGAAAGACGACAGAAGACAGTACCAGAAGTCAGAAGTCAGAAAACGGAAGGGGAAGAGCAGAATGCGGCAGGCAGTTGGCTGTTAACAGAAGTGGGAATGCAGATGGACAACAGGAAGGCAGCCATGATGAGAAAGACGGAATAGAGGCCAAATCATGGCTTACAAAATCATGATTCTGTATTCGATGATTCTGCCCAAGTCGTGATACCGGAACCGGTTCTGCCGACGCTACGGCCAATGTGCAAAACGAACCCAAATGATGATCGTGGTCAAAACCTGGAAACCTCGATTTTTCAATGGAAAATGGACATTTTGGGTTGGAAATGTCCCAATGAGAAAACGTGTTTTTACGAAACGAACCCAAATCGAGAATTACAAGATACGTGGAGGCAGGGCTTTGTGAAAAAGCCCAATGTTGAGACAAACAAAACGAAGCCAAATAAGCCAAAGTGAATCCGACTTCCTCCCAATATCCGACAAAATACGGCCAAATCCGACTCGGTTCGGCCGTGGGAGAAAAGGCGGAGCTATGGGAGTTTGGTGGCAGTGAGCATGCCAAAGTCAAAGCAGTCCATGTGCGTCACGATGGCCGTTCAATGATTCCGCCTATCCATGAACCTCTCAATGCAGACAAGCCGCGAGGTGGATCGCGTTCTCCGAACGCGATTGCGGCTGAGAAGCGAAAACACAGTGTCTGGTTCGAGCCTTTCACGTTCCAGACGCGACTTCTTTCGCTTGTCTGTGGCCATCGCGTTCGGAGAACGCGATCCACCTTCGGCAGTGTCGCCGTCGCTCGGGTTCATGGCCCGGACGCGTCAACGCCGAGTTGGTGGAGTTCTCCTTGCGTCGGCGGCTACGAGGCGTGTGAAATACCTGGCTTACGCCACGTCCGATTCGACTTCGCCCGTCCGCAGGCGGGTGCGGATGCGGTCGCCTCTGCGGACTTGGGCGGCGTCCGTCAGCGCCTTGCCGTCGTCGGCGCGCGTGGTGATGCTGTAGCCGCGGTTCAGGACGTTCTGCGGATTGAGCAGCGCCAGCCGGCCGTTCAACTCCTTCAGCGCGTGCTGCCGCTCCTGCTGCCAATTCTTCAGGGCGTGCGCCTGCCGCCCGGCCAGGTTTTCCAGCCGCTGGCGATACTGCGCCACGCGCGCGGCCGGACTGAGCCGCGCCAACTGCTCGCCGAGCAGTTCGATCCGTCCGCGGCGAGTGTCGAGCCACTGCCCGGTGGCGCCCTCGATGGAGGCCAGCGCGTCATCCACGCGCTGCTGGTATTGCCGGACCAGTTCGGCCGGCTTGCGGAAAACATAGCTCGATGCCGCCAGCTCCAGCCGATGCTTCAGCGCGTCGAGCGCCGTCTCCGTTTCGCGCTCCAGCCGCTGGGCGAGGGCGGCAATGGCTTCGGCCAGCTCGAGCCGCTGTTTCACGACCAGTTCCGCCGCGGCGCTTGGCGTCGGCGCGCGCAGGTCGGCGACGAAATCGCAGATGGTGAAATCAATCTCGTGTCCCACGGCCGAGATCGTTGGAATCCTCGACCGTGCCACGGCACGCGCGACGACCTCCTCGTTGAACGCCCAGAGGTCCTCGATGGAGCCGCCACCGCGCGCGACAATCAGCACGTCCAGCGGCAGTCGGCCGGATGCGTTCAAGACGTTGAGGTCGTCCACCGCGGCGGCGATTTCCTCCGCCGCGCCGTCGCCCTGCACCCGCGCTGGCGCGATGACGATGTGGACGTTCGGGAAGCGGCGCTCGATGATGTTCAGGATGTCGCGGATCGCCGCGCCGGTGGGCGAGGTGACGATGCCGATGTGCTCGGGGTAGGGCGGGATCGGTTTCTTGCGCGCCGCGTCGAACAATCCCTCCGCCGCCAGCTTCCGCTTGAGCTGCTCGAAGGCGAGTTGCAGCGCGCCATAGCCCTTCGGCTCGATTCGCCGCGCAATGAGTTGATACTGGCCGCGCGCTTCATACACGCCCACCTCGCCGAACGCGATGACCTGGAGGCCGTCGCCGAGCTTGAATGCCAGCGAGGCGGCGTTGCCGCGGAACATCACCACCGAAAGCTGCGCGCCGGCGTCCTTGAGCGTGAAATACAGATGCCCGCTCGCCTGCGCGCGAAAGTTGGAGATTTCGCCCTCGACCCAGACCTCGCCGATCTCCGTCTCCAGCAACTCGCGCACCTCGCGTGTCAGTTCTGTGACGGAGTAAACCTTGGGGGCCGACGGGGTTACAGCGCCGGTCAGCCCTTCAAATTCGTTTTGCTCAGCCTCGCTCACGGCGGTGACGCTAGCACAATCCCCACGGCCTGTCACGGCGGCGGGGGGCTTTTGGGCGAAGTTCTTCATACATTCTGGCTCAAAGACCGGCTCAACGGAGAATTGACAAGAGACGCTTGGGATAGCAAGATGATTGGGTTTAGCCGGGCTGGCGGGCGGGTAATCCCTGTATTGTCAGCTTGGAATGAAACGATGTTCATGGAGATGGTTGTTACAATGCGATGGTGTCGTTGCGTGACGCGCGAGCAGAGCGTGTGTCGCGGCGATACCGGTGTGCGCGGGCCGTCCGGGGTTGCTCGCGGGGGCGTCGGGTTTTAACCTTCGAACGAGGATTTATTCGTGTCTGTTCCAGTCTCGCAAGCGTTCACTATTTGCAGCTACGTCATCCGGCAGCGGCTGAAGGGTAACAAGTATTACCCGCTGGTGCTGATGCTGGAACCTTTGTTCCGTTGCAACCTCGAATGCGCCGGTTGCGGCAAAATCCAGTATCCAGAGCACGTGCTGGAGCGCCGGTTGACACCGGAGCAGTGTTTCCACGCCGCGGAGGAGTGCGGCGCACCGGTCATCAGCCTGCCGGGCGGCGAGCCGTTGATTCATCCGGAGATCAAGGAGATCGTCGAGGGGTTGGTCGCGCGCAAAAAATACGTTTATCTTTGCACGAACGCGCTCTTGCTGAAACGGAAGTTGGATTTGTTCACGCCGTCGAAGTATTTCACCATCAGCGTTCACTTGGACGGCATGGAGGAGGAGCACGACCAGTCTGTTTGCCGCGAAGGCACCTTCAAAAACGCGGTGGAAGCTATCCGGGAAGCGCTCAAGCGCGGGTTCCGGGTGACGACCAACATGACGCTGTTCGAGGGCGCCAACCCCGAGCGGGTGAGGGCGTTTTTCGATTACCTGACCGAGCTTGGCGTTGAGGGCATCATGCTGTCGCCGGGCTACAGCTACTCGCATGCGCCGGATCAGAAACACTTCCTGAACCGCAACCGCACGCATGACCTGTTCAATAGGATTCTCGCCAACCCGAAGAAGGCGTGGCAGTTCAACCAGTCGCCGCTGTTCCTGGAGTTCCTCATGGGCCACCGCGACTACAATTGCACGCCGTGGGGCATGCCGACGTATAACATTTTCGGCTGGCAGAAACCGTGCTATTTGCTCCAGGACGGTTACGCGCTCACCTTTAAGCAATTGATCGCCGAGACGGACTGGTCCCATTACGGCCATCACACCCAGAATCCGTTGTGCCGCGACTGCATGGTCCACAGTGGATACGAATCCACCGCCGTCAACGACACCTTCGGCAGTTGGGAAGGATTTCTCCGCACCGTCAAGGTGACGCTCTTCGGCGGACTCGGCAAAGGTTACCGCAACGGCCGGCAAGCCGAACTGGCCGCCCAGCTTGCCGCCAGCGGCCATGGCCAGAAGCCAGCGTCCGCGTGCGGCTGCGGTTGCTCTGCCAGTGAACAGAAAGAACCCGTTGACGCCGGCAAGCCTTCGGAACAGAAGGAGCGCGTATGACGGAAACCGAATTGGCCGCTCTCATCGAAAAAGCCTTCGACTACCGCGGCGACGTGACGGTGGATCTCAAGGACGGCCGACAGGTGGTCGGCTACCTGAGCAACCGCAATCTCCAGGGCGCGGAGCATTGCCGCGAGCCGTTCGTCGAAATGATGATCGCCGGCCAGCCGGAACTCGCCCGTATCTGCTGCCGCGAGATTGCCGGCATCCGTCTCACCGGCGAGGACACCGCCGCCGGCAAATCATGGGAAGAATGGGTCGCCAAACAGACCACCAAGAAAAAAGCTCAGGGCAAAGCTTGAATTTGCCACAGCACTGGCGCACAATGGCCGCGAAATCGTAACGTGGGCTGGCCGCAGGGATGCCGCCCGCCGCTCCAATGATCGAGCAACTGCCCATTGCCATTCAAGTCGCTGTCCATGAGGAACTCAGCCCGCTCCTCAAGCGGTTTGCCGTGGAGGAGGTGTTCCACGAAGTCACGTGGGAACAACGCCGCAGTCTCAAGCACGCCCATCACGATCACTTGCGGTTTTTTGTCGGCAAGCTCGGCGGCGTGCGCGTCGTCGTTTTTCGCACCGGCGTCGGCCGCCTTCGCGCCACGGAGATCGTCCGCGTCTTCTTCGAACATTTCGAGCCGAAACTGTTCATCTCGGCCGGGTTCGGCGGCGCGCTGTCGCCGGACTTGGACATCGGCGACATCGTCCTGGCCAACGAGATTTACGAGCTGAAAACCGGCCTTTGCGACTGGCAGGGTTTCGTGCCGTCGCTCAACGGTCACCTCAAGTTCCAGCAGGGCAAGCTCGTCACCGCCGATGAAATGGTGATCTCCGGCCGCGAGAAGACCGGCCTCGGCGAAGCCCACCGGGCCGTCATCGTGGATATGGAGACCAGCGCGGTGGCCGCCAAATGCAGGAAACACAACGTGCCGATGGTGGGTGTGCGCGCAATCTCCGACCGCGCCAACGAAGACCTGCCGCCGGAAATCAACAGCTTTTTCGACAATGGCGAGGTGCGCCCCGGCAAGATTGCGAAAGCCATCGTCTCGCACCCGCCCACCATGGTTGGCCTGTTCAAACTGGCCAAGCATGCTTGGAAAGCCGGCGAAGACCTCGCCGAATTCCTCGAACAGTTCGTCGCCGCCGTTGGTCCAAGCCTGAAGTAAGAATACGGATCGTTGGTTGCGGGACGCCGCGCCGGCGGCCGCGAACCTTGGCGGTCCGCGAGCGGCGAGTTTGGAGGAACTCACATTCGTTATCGGAACCTTATGAATTGGAAACTTGCCGCGAGTCTTGTGACCGCGTTCGTCGCCGCAGCCAATGCCGAACTGCCACCCGCGCACGTCCCCGGCGTCGTCATTGATTACATCCCGGCTTCGACCGGCATCTACATCGGCTCGCCCAGCATCGCCATCCTGCCCAACGGCGATTACGTCGCGTCGCACGATCATTTCGGACCGAAGACAAAAGAGCACGAGTGTGCGCTCACCGCCGTCTTCCGCTCGGCCGACCGTGGCAAAATCTGGAAGAAGGTCTCCGAAATCAACGGCGCGTTCTGGTCCAGCCTCTTTGTTCATCGCGGCGCGCTCTACCTGCTCGGTCCTGACCGGCATCACGGCAACATCCTCATTCGCCGTTCCACCGACGGCGGCGGGACGTGGACGACGCCGACCAACAACACCAACGGCCTGCTGCGCGACAACGGTGAGTATCACTGCGCGCCGATGCCGGTGATCGAGCATGCCGGCCGGCTCTGGCGCGCGTTTGAGTGGCGCCACCCGCCTGTCGCCTGGGGCATCAACTATCGCGCGGCCATGTTGTCCGCGCCCGTGGACGCCGACCTGCTCAACGCGGCGAGCTGGACGCTGGCCGAGCCGTTGCCGAGCGACCGCGCGTGGAACGGCGGCGACATGGGCGCGTGGCTCGAGGGCAACGCTGTAGTTGCGCCCGACGGCGGGATTGTGGACATCCTGCGCGTCCAGACAAAATCGCCGGACGAAAAAGCCGCCATTGTTCACGTCAGCGCCGATGGAACAAAGACGTCGTTCGATCCCGCGACCGGTTTCGTAAACTTTCCGGGCGGCGCGAAGAAGTTCGCCATCCGCTTCGATCCGCAGGGCAAGCTTTACTGGTCGCTGGCCAACATTATTCCCGAACGCCACCGCGCCAACAACGCCGGCGGCATCCGCAACACGCTCGCGTTGACCTGCTCGCCCGACCTCACGAACTGGACCGTGCGCTGCATCGTGCTGTATCACCCCGACACGGCCGTGCACGGGTTTCAATACGTGGACTGGCTGTTCGACGGCAACGACATCATCGTCGCCAGCCGCACTGCTTACGACGATGGCCGCGGCGGCGCGCACAATTTTCACGACGCGAACTTCCTGACCTTCCACCGCATCGCCGGTTTCCGCCGGCTCACGATGGCCGACTCCGTGCCGTTCACTGAAATGCCGCCGGCGCGCGCCGAGACGACGGAATTCATCGTTACCGGCCATAGTTGGAAGCCGACCACGCTGGCCGACGGCGAGCCGGCATTCGCCAACCGCACCTATGTCTGGAAAAACGTGCCGGAGAAATTCCGCGGCTGGCGCGTCACGCAGACCAGCGGCGGCGAGCACGCCGAGCTGCGCGTGAAAGCGAAGCGCGACACGACACTGTTCATTGCGACGACGCTCGCGCAAAAGGCGGTCCAGCTTGGCGGTTGGAGCGCCGTGGCCGGCGCGGCGTTCTGCTACACCGACACGAGCCAGACTCCGATGAGGGTTTTCAGCCGCGCGTTGAAGGCCGGCGAGGAGATCACCGTGCCGCAAGGTAACTGGACGGGCACGCTGGCGCTGCTGCCGCCGGATGCCGCCAGCACGCGCGCGCAACCCGGACTTGTGCGCGGCGAGTTCATTTTCGAAAGCGCGCCATTTCCAAGCTGCCACGCCTCGACCATTGTCGAAACGCCCAGCGGCGCGTTGCTCGCGGCGTGGTTTGGCGGCACGCGCGAAGGCAATCCCGATGTCGGCATCTGGCTCTCGCGTTGCGAGGCCGGCAAGTGGAGCGTGCCGGTCGAGGTCGCCAACGGCGTCGAGCCGGACGGCAAACGGTTTCCCTGCTTCAATCCAGTCCTGTTTCAGTTTCCGGGCGGGCCGCTGACGTTGTTCTACAAAGTCGGCGGCCATCCGAAAGGCTGGTGGGGCTATCGCAAAACCTCGGCCGACGACGGCGTAACATGGTCGAAGGCTGAACGCCTGCCCGATCCGTTCATCGGCCCGGTGAAAAACAAGCCCGTGGTGCTCGCCGATGGCGCGATCCTGTGCGGCTCGAGCACCGAGAATGACGGCTGGCGCGCGCACTTCGAGCGCCGCGCCGACGGCGGCAGGACGTGGCAGTTCATCGGCCCGGTCAACGACGGCAAGGAAATCGCCGCGATCCAGCCGAGCATTCTCTTTCACTCCGGCGGAAAACTTCAGGCGATTGGCCGCACGCAACAGGGCAAACTTTTTGAGATCTGGTCCGGCGACGGCGGCAAAAGTTGGGGCGCCATGACGCTGACCGATCTGCCGAATCCCAACTCCGGCACGGACGCCGTGACGTTGCGCGACGGCCGGCAGTTGCTGGTGTACAACCACACCGGTTTGCTGCCGGGAAAGAAGAGCGGGTTGCGCTCGCCGCTGAACGTCGCTGTCTCCGCCGACGGTAAACTCTGGCAGGCCGCGCTGGTGCTTGAGGAAGAACCGCGCAAGGAGTTCTCCTATCCCGCCGTCATTCAAACTCGTGACGGCCTCGTCCATATCGTTTACTCCTGGAAACGCGAGCATATCAAACACGTCGTCGTGGACCCGGCCAAACTCGAACTCAAGCCCATCGAAAAATGAAAACCTTTTCACTTGTCAGTCTGGCCCTCCTGTTGGCGTTTGGCGGCAGCGCGCGCGCAGCGGAACCGGAGCGCCCGAACATCCTCTGGCTCGTCAGCGAGGACAACGACGCTTTTCTCGGCTGCTACGGCGATCCGCTCGCGCACACGCCGACGATAGACAGGCTGGCGCACGAGGGCGTGCTCTACGAACGCTGCTTCGCCTGGCCGGTCTGCGCGCCGTCGCGCTTCGCGCTGATCAGCGGCATGTATGCGGCCTCGTGCGGTCCGGCCGAGCATATGCGCGCCCGCGGCAAAATCCCGTCGTGGCTGAAAGGATTCCCGGCGTTGCTGCGCGACGCGGGCTACTTCACCTCCAACAACTCCAAGACCGACTACAACTCGCCCATCAGCATCCCGCAGGCGTGGAATCAGTGTGGCAAGAACGCGCATTGGCACAACTGTCCCCCCGGCCAGCCGTTCTTCAGCGTCTTCAACCACGAGGTCACGCACGAGAGCTGCCTGTTCCCGGAAAAGGAATTGCCGCTGAACTTCCCCTCGATGGACCCGGCCCGCGTGCGCATCCCGCCGTATCAGCCCGACACGCCGGAGATGCGCGCCGACTGGGTGCGTTATTACAACCACATGACGCTGATGGACACTCAGCTCGCCGTGAAACTGAAGAACCTCGCCGACGCCGGCCTCGCGGAAAACACGATCGTCTTCTACTACTCCGACAACGGCGGCGTGCTGCCGCGCAGCAAACGGTTTCTTGAGGAAAGCGGCACGCATGTCCCGCTGATCATCTACTTCCCGCCGAAGTGGCGTCACCTCGCGCCCGCCGCGCCTGGTTCGCGCATCAAGGACGTGGTCAGCTTCGTGGACTTCGCGCCGACGGTGCTGTCGCTGGCCGGCGTGAAAATTCCCGATTACATGCAGGGCCGCGCGTTCGTCGGGCCGGCCAGGGGCGCGCCGCACGACTTCGTTTACATCACGCGCGACCGGATGGACGAGACCTACGACATGATGCGCTCGGTGCAGGACACCCGCTTCATTTACGTCCGCAACTTCCGGCCCGACCTGCCGTTCGTGCAGCGCAACGAATATCAGTTTCGGGCGCGCGGCTACCAGTCGTGGGCGCGCGTTGCGGCCGAGGGCAAACTGACGCCGGCCACCGCGCAGTTCTGGGGCCCGAAACCGTCCGAGGAGCTTTACGAGATGGCCGCCGATCCCGACAGCGTCAAGAACCTCGCCGGCGATCCCGCGCATCGCGCGACGCTGGAGGCAATGCGCGCCGCGCTGCGGCGGCACACGGTGGAGATCAACGACAACGGTTTCATTCCCGAAGGCTCCGATCTGGAAGGCTACGACGCCTCGCGCGCGCCGGGCGCGTTCCCGGCGGAGCGCGTATTCGATCTGGCCGTGCTGGCCTCCGACCGCGACGCGGCGAATCTGCCGAAACTGATCGCGGCGCTCGACGATCCGAACGAAGCGATGCGCTGGTGGGCCGCACAAGGTTGCACCATGCTCCGCGAGAAGGCCGCGCCCGCCGAAGCGGCGTTGCGGAAGCGGCTGGATGACGCCTCCGGCGCCGTGCAGATCGCCGCCGCCGAGGCGCTGGCGGCCGTCGGCAAGACCGGCGTGGCGCTGCCGGCGCTGGAGCGATGGCTCGAAAAACTGGACTCGCCGTTTGCGCTGCAGGCGGTGAACATTTTCGCGCGGCTCGGCGAAGCGGCGCGCCCCTCGTTGCCGGCGCTGAAGCGCGCGCTGGCGACGCCCGCGCCGAAAGAGGACAACGCCGGCTCGGGGCGGCCCTATCCGCATCGCGGTCTCCGGCATGTCGTGGCCGTGTTGGAAGGCACGGAGGCGGCGCTGGTCTATCCGAAGCCATGACGGGCGGGGTTTCGGCAGCCGCGTCCTGAGCGAGCCGTTTTGACGCGGTTGGCCTGCTCTTTCCCCGGCCGCCAAGTCGGATTTGGTCGGATCGAGTCGGATCGGCCCCACTGGGAGCGCGGGCATCCTGCCCGCCGCCGTTTGCGCACCAAGCGGCGTCGGATTGGGATCACGCGGTCGTATCATAGTCGGATTCACCCGGATTGGGTCGGATCGTGTCGGATGGCTGCGTTTTCCGGGAACCGGTTTCGGTGTTCTGGCATCAGATGTAACTGACTGTATTGCAATGTCTTGCCTGTTTCGATCTGGTCATTTGGGTTCGTTTTGTTTTTCTCTCCGTCGGTCGTTTTCATAACCAACTGCAATCGCGCGTCTTGATTTTCTCTATTTGGGTTCGTTTCGTAAAAAAGATGTTTTTCAACGGGACCTCTCCAGCTCGAAATGTCCGGTTTCCTGCGGAAAAACGAGGTTTTTTGGTTTTGAAAACCACGATCATTTGCGTTCGTTTTGCAAAATGCGCGAAAGGCAGGAAAGGCAAGAGGGGAAACCACGGATGCACACAGCGCGGCAGAGCCGCAACCAAAAACGGTGGGGCGAGACTCCGTCGAGCCTCCTTCTTGGGCGTGTCGAGCTTTCAGACTGCGGAGGCTCGACGGAGTCTCGCCCCACCGATCATAAATCTTCGTGGCCTGCGACGACTCTTCGACATTGTAATACAGATGCACACGGATTCTTGAGTCCCTGATGGGACACTCTCCTGTTGCCGGATGGCGCACCGCTTTCATCGTTGGACGCAGCATAGAGAATTTAACTCATTGCGTCAAGTGAAATTATCTACATTCCGGCAGCCGGTTCCAATCCGGTTGCGCGAAACGCGCTATCTGGGTCAACGAACCCCAAAATCCATTCTACCCTGAAAGGGTAGAATCAATCCCACACATACCGTTCGTCGAATTCGACCGCATACCGCCGCAACAACTCGCGTAATTAGTCCTGAAACGACATCTTGCGACGATGTTCCTCCTGCTTGGCGATGTAACCCCGCACCGCTTCGATTTTCGAAAACCCGATGGAGAAAACTCCATATCCGTTCTGCCACGCGAACTCCTCCAACCCCGGCCCCTTCGTCTTGATCCACAACGATGACCCGCGTTTCGCCTCCCTGACCATCGCCGCCGCATCGCGCGTGCGCGACAACGCGCAGAGGAAATGAACATGGTCTTCCGCGCCGTCTACGATGACTTGAAGGCACTGTCAAGAAGGGATAGAAATGCTGGTCAATGAAACCGAATGGCCCGAGATGGTCGTGGGCGCATGTCATATGGGAGATGTCGGCTGGAGTGCGGACATGAAGGAAACGTCTGGAGGAGAAGTCTCTTGGTGTTGAATTGGCTGTCTTCCAAGTCTTGCATGAGGATTTCCATGAAGAAAAATTGGGGCTGGTGGGTCGCGGCGGGTGCGCTATTTGCGGTTTTCTGTGCGTCGGCGGCGGAGAAGACGGCGGAGCGGATCAAGCTCGTGATGGGGGACGAGCATGTCATCGTTCGGGGGATTCGTCCCGAGGAGCAGCTCTGGGGCGCGTATCAGTTTCCGCGGCCCTACAAGCTAGGGGATCGGTTTGTGGTTTCCGTCCACATCGCCGAAGACAGCATTAGCAGCTATGGGGCAACGGCCCGCTGGTTTGAAAGCCGCGATGAAGGCAAGACGTGGAAGGAGACCGACGCCTCGGTCGCCAAGGAGTGCGGCTTGCTCCTCAAAAACGGAGACAAGGTCTACTTCCCCCCGGAATCAGGCATCGACGTCACCCAATACACGATGACGCCTTGGAACAAGTACACGCCCGGCTACGATTTCTCGAAGAAGGCCGAGGAGGGTATATTGCCGATTCCGGACGGCATGACCTTTTGGATGGGTGGCACGACTATCCATGCGTACAACGCCGACCGCCTGCCTCCGAGTCTTTCGAAAAGGGAATGGACGCTCCATCGAATCCCGGCGGGGCAGGCGAAACCCGTTGCCGAACGCGCCCAGGTGGATTGGCCGTATCTGACGCGCGTCGTCCACGTCGAAAGGAACGGCAGGAAGATCCTGAAGTCGATCTTCCCGCGGGGCAACCCGAAGCTCGGCCCAGACGGGGCGATCTGGGTCAGCGTCTTTTCCGGCGAGGGCCATCTCAATCCCGAAAACGGGCAATACAGTCCCTACTATTCGGCGGAAATCTTCCGCTCCGAGGACAACGGCCGGACCTTCAAGCGGCGCGCACACATGGAATACGAGGCCGACGGGCACATATACCCCTACAAAAGCGGCGGGTACAGCGACAGCGACTTCGAATTCATGCCGGACGGCTCCATCGTCTGGTTCCTCCGGTCGACCTGGTATGCGTCCACCGGCAAGGAATGGGATCCCATGTACATGACACGTTCAACGGACGGTGGCCATACATGGTCGAAGCCCGTCAAGTTTGACGAGCTTGGCATCCTGCCGCGCTTGTGCAAGCTCGACTGCGGCGTGACGATGCTCTGCTATGCCCGCCCCGGGATGTTCGTCCGTGCGTCCCTGAACGACAGCGGAACGAAGTGGACTGAACCTCTCGTCGTCATGACCCCCGGCGACCGCAGCGCGCTCGCCAACAAGAAGGCAGCCGATCCGACCTTCCACGACTGGGACGGTGCCTGCAACAATCCGGAGATCGTCCCCCTCGACAAGAACAGCGTCCTCTTTTTCTACAGCGATTTCTACTATCCCGATGAAACCGGCGTTAAACGAAAGACAATTCTCTGCCGGAAGATCTCGGTCGAGAAGTAGAGCTTCTTTGACTGTTTACGGGGTCAGACTCTCAACCGGCCCGGGAACAATCCCGAAGGGATTGAAATCACTCAGCCCAGGGTTGCCGAGTCTGCGAGGCTACCCTGGGTCAACGAACCCCAAAATCCATTCTACCCTGAAAGGGTAGAATCAATCCCACACATACCGTTCGTCGAAATCCACCGCATACCGCCGCAACAACTCGCGCAACTCGTCCTGAAACGACATCTTGCGATGATGCTCCTCCTGCTTGGCAATGTAATTCCGCACCGCTTCGATTTGCGAATACCCGATGGAGAAAATCCCGTAACCGTTCTGCCACGCGAACTCCTCCAAACCCGGCCCCTTCGTCTTCAACCACAACGACGACCCGCGTTTCGACTCCTTGATCACCGTCGCCGCATCGCGCGTGCGCGACAACGCACAGAGAAAATGCACATGGTCTTCCGCGCCGCCCACGATGACGGGCTGGCAATCGAGATTGGCGAGAACACCGCCGAGGTAACGGTGCAATTCTTCGCCGAGGGTTTTGTCGCGCAGAAACGGCCGGTGCTCTTTGGTCGAGAAGACCGTATGCACCAGAATCTTTGCGAGCGATTGCGGCATGGCGGAATGATGGGCTTTTACGACGGTGGATTCAACCCTTTCAGGGTAGATGATTTTTGTTTTGTTGCTGTCCCAGGGTAGGCCCGTCTGACGGGCCAACCCTGGGCTGAGTGATGCAATCCCTTCGGGATTGATGCCACATGCGATGGCGTGTGCCTCATTGATCTTTGTAGCGATCAATGAGGGCATCTACGATACGTTGAACACAAGTCGCAACATCTGCATGGATAGCGGCCTCAGGGAACCGGAAAACTTTGTAACCCCTGCTCTTGAGGTAGCCGTCCTTCTTCCGGTCTCTCTTGACCATTTCGGGAAGCGAGTGCCAGTATTTGCCGTCGCACTCCACGACCAGTCGCGCCCCAGGTATTAGGGCGTCAACGACCCATAGACCGTCAATGACTTGCTGTTTTACGAACGTAACCCCGCGCCGCTCCAGTTCCTGATACATCTTCGCTTCGATGGCCGTTTCCCGAGGCATCGTATAGTGCAATTTCTTCACCGGGATTCCAAGTTCCGCCATTCGCCGAAGAACCGTCCCGCGACCGACTCTCAGACGGACGGCAATTGCTGAAGCACTGAGACCTTCGACCTCATAGAGATACTGGAGACCATCTTTACAGATTTGCAGTTTGCGTTGACCCTTGTTCCAACCTGGGATGACATTAGACGGCTTAACGGAAACAAAAGGCGGAAGCCCAGCAGTCCGGCACGCAGCTTCCCATGACCCGCCCAAGCGTTGGATGAGTGTAGATGATCTCATCTGGGATCGCTCATCGAACTCAGTTGTTGACGGTGTCCTGCTCAGTTCGGACGCCACGCGTCTGAGTTCCTCCACCATTTCGATGTCCTGATACGTAAGCCCTGCTTTTTTCGGATCAAAACCAGCAGAGGCCAGAGCCTTTTTCCAGCCGCCAAATCGCGTGGCAACGGTAACCGGTGATACTTTGCTCTCGCGCCGGAATTCATCCATGCTCGGGATCTTGCCAAGCAACCTTGCGACTCGCCTCAATTCGGCCAGCAGGTATTCCCGCGGATATCTTTGCTGTGCCATTACAGATTTCCCAGTGTTCACCGCTTCACCGGCTCTGCGTTCCACACCTTGATGTCGCCGAACCAGCCGTCTTTGCCGGCGACGCCGAGTTCGATCTTGGACTTGGTGGGGTGGGCGATGCCGGAGGACTTGAGGAAGGCGGCGGGTTTGCCGTCGAGGGTGACGCGCATTTCATCGCCGACGGTCTCGACGCCGAGGACATACCACTTGCCGGCTTCGAGCTTGGCGGGGTAGGTGATCTGGCGGCCTTTGAGGAGCTTGGCGACCTCGTCCTTCTTGGTCGGGTCGTTGCGCATGTCGCGGATCTCGTTCTTCATGCCGCCGTCGCGCTCGTCAATGATGGTGACGCCGTTGAGGCGGACCTGGGCGCGGCAAAGGTGGCCGTAGTGGGAGCCGGTGAATTTGCGGTCGTCGAACTCGACATCAATCATCGTGGCGCCCTCGAACTTGATCTTGCACTCGACGACGCTGTCCTTGGTGGGGATTTCCAGTCCGTGCACGGCGGCGTGGGCCTTGACCTCGGGTTTGCCGTCGGCGGCGGGGATGTTCTTGTCGCGGGTCTGCGTGCCCTTGAGCGCGCCGTCCTCGACGACGAAGGTCGCGACGACCTTGTGCCAGCGCTTGTCCGGCGTGGCGCCTTTGAAGTCGTCGGAGAAGAGGAGTTCTTTTTTCACGGCGACCGGCCCGGCCGGGATCTCCGGCAATTTGGGCGCGCTGGCGGCCAAGGCAACGGCGGTGATGAGGACGAGAGGGGCGAGGATGAGACGTGTGTTCATAGTGGATTTGTGTTGAATGTGTCGGGCGATGTATAGCGATTTGACGCGGTGAGCGCAAGCCAGACGTGGGGTGGGGGCGGGGCATTCGAAAACTGTAGATATGGTCTTGGGGTGTCAAGCGGTTGCATAGTTGGGGTCGAAAGGTTTTTCATGCTTGAGGATGCCGAAGATGATGTGCAAGAGCTTGCGCATGACGGCACAGATCACCGCTTTCTTGCTTTTGCCTTTGGTGGCCAGCCGATCCGCAAACGCCTTCAGCAACGGATTTCTCCACCGCGCCACCAGCGCCGGCATGTAGAGCGCCGCTCGCAACGGCCGGCGGCCTTGCTTGCTGAGCCGGCTGGCTTGCCGCACGCTGCTGCCTGATTCATGCCGCCGCGGATGCAGTCCCGCCAAGGCCGCCGCCCGGCGCGCTTGCCGCAACTGTTGCGGGGGCGGCAATTCCGCCAGCACCCGCGCCGCACTGAGCCAAGCCACGCCCGGAATGCTGCACAGCAACCGGCTTTGCCGTTGCAGCATCGAGTCCTGATCCAAACATTGGCGGATGTGCTTGAGCAAGGTCTGCACTTCGGCCGTCAGCAGCCGGACCAACCGCTGGATTGAACCGGCCACTGCCGGCGCGGCTTGCGTCAAACGATTCTTCTCCGCGTGCAGCAACCGTTGTACGTCCTCGAGCCGGCGCACCAACGCTTGCAGACGCGCTTGCTCTTGGCTGGGCGGCTGCCAGGCGGGCGGGCGTTGGCTCTGCACGAATTCGGCGATGAGTTCGGCGTCGGCACGGTCGGTCTTGTTGCGTTTGCCGCTGGCGGTGCCGTAGGCCTTGACGCGGTAGGGGTTGAGCACGCTGGTCCAGTGATGATGCTCGTGCAACCAGCACGCTAACGCCAAGCCGTAGCGGCCGGTGGCCTCCAAGCCCACATGGACGCTGCCGACGTGCATCGCTTCCAGCCATCGCTGGAGTTGGCCAAAGCCGGTGGGGTTGTTATCGAAGCGGCTGGCGCGGCGCTGGCCGCTGTCGAGCAGCAAGACTGCATCGAAGCAGGCTTTGGAAATGTCCACGCCTAGGACGGTGTGGGGTGGTGTCTGCGGACCGGAATGAGTTGAGTTCATCGAATAGCTCCAGAGTTGAGGTTTGAGGTCACGGCCGACGGCTTCGAGGCAGGGCCGGCTGGAGCACAAGCTTGTATGCGCGCTCGAGGGCGGTTAAGCTCTCGGCGCTGGATATGGTTCGGCTTACCAGCCGACAACGAGGCCAGGCAAGGGAGCTTATCTACAGTCGGGCTCGTAGCCCCAGCGGCGGCACAGTCTTCCCTTGCCTGCGCCTCGAAGTTGTCAGTGAAGGTCTTCTTGCCCATAAATGGGGGACGAGGGCAAGATACAAGCGGCGGTCTCTGACCGCCGGTCATTGATGATGGATGATTTCGGCGGTCAGAGACCGCCGCTACAGTGAACGGAGATCACGGCTCAAGCCGCTTCAACCGGATTGCAACGGAGTCTTGAAATTCCCCAAGCTCGATCCGCAAGCGCTGGTCCTGAACGCTGATTTGCGTCTTGCCGGTGGACTTGCCGGTGACGGGATCGAAGAACTCGGCCTGCCATGAACCACCCGGAGCGTCCATGGTCACGTATTGCCCCGACAACGGTTTCACCGGCCAATCGGGCGGCTCGCAGTTGGCGTCGCGGAACCACGCAAGCCGCACCCGCTGGTTGCCGAGGACGGCCCCTTTCACTCCGGGCGAAGACTCGCACGGGACTGGCGCGAAATCGCTGAAGTCCATGCCGCGAACGAACGACACCGCTGTTGCGGCGGCCTCGTGGTAGTCGCGGCACACATCGGCCTTCTCGAACTTGTCGTAGCCGTCCTGCCACCAGAGCGCGCGGCCGTTCATCGCGCCGCTCACCACGGCGGCCCAGATGGCGTGCCGGATGCCGACCTCCGCGCGCGGCGCGACATCCAACGTGCCGTGCGGCGGTCCGGCGTTCAGGCCGCTTTCGCCAATGAGAACCGGCTTGCCGTATTTCTTGAGCCGATTGTGGACCGTCGCAATGATCAAGTCGTCCAGCCGGCCTCGGAAAGGTCCATTTGCGTAGGGGTGGATTTCGATAAAGTCGAGCGCGGCGCTTCTCAGCAGCTTCGGCCATTCGAGGACGCCGGCCTGCGAAGCCGTAACCGGTCGCTTCCGCGGATCGGCCGCGCGAATCACAGCGGCGGCGCGTTCGGTGAACTCGACCGCGCGCTCTTCGGTCGCCCCGGTGACGAGGTCCAGTTCGGAGAAGAGTTCCCACCCCACGATGGCGCGGCGAGGCGACCAGCGCCTGACGAACGTCTCCAGCCGTTTCAGCCAGAGCTGGCGGCAGGGCGTATCGTCGAACAACTCACTGGGTCGTTTCGCCGGGCCACCGCGGGCGATGTTGAAGGGGTTTTTGTCCCAAGTGTGCCAGGTCTCCTTGTTGCTGCCGTCGTTCCAATCCGACCACACGCCCAGCACCGGCAACACGGCGAGGCCGAGCTCCTCGGCGAAGTCCAGAATCTTGTCCCAAGCCGCCAGCATCCCGGGATCAATTTCACCGGGCTTCTCGCCGGGCGGAATATAGGTGAAATGGATGCGCATGAACCGCTCGCCAGCCGCGGCGGCCTGGCGGAAATGGTCATCATACGCTTTCGGGCCGATGCCTGCCGGGTTGCGCCCCAGCACGAACGCCGGCTGGCCGTCCACGCGGAAATATTTCTCGCCCGGTCGCAGTTCGAAGATCGGCGGTTGACCGTTCGGGCTGGCGGAAAAAACGGTCGTGCTGCACGGTGCGAGCAGCCACACCCACAACACGGCGAGAAGAAGTCGGATTGCGATCCAGTCGGTCATAGCCATTGCCATTGCGCGGCTTCTTCACTATCAGAAAGCCGCTCGTGGAGAAACTCATTCTCCAAGCCGTGACCCTTCAGTTGAAACAGCCCCTCACCCCGGCCCTCTCCCCGTTCGACGGGGAGAGGGAAAAATTCTGCGCGTTATCCTGCGGCCTGCTGACTAATGCTGCGCAACAACCAAACCGTAACGCGGACACTCTTGTCCGCGTCGTTGTGCTCACGGAGAACAGCGCGGACAAGAGTGTCCGCGTTACGTGGCCCGGCCAAATCCTCTTCGCAAAAATGCCGCGTCTTTCAACCGGGGATTCTGGCAATGCCCGCTTTCGCATCAGGAGAAAACGATTCCCTCTCCCCATCCGATGGGAAGAGGGCAAGGGTGAGGGGACGCGGCGACTGCATGGACACGGCCAAGAGGCTGATGGCCTTCACGAACTTCGCGACAGGCCGGCTACGTCTTCGAGTAAACTTGCGCGCCTTTTTTCACGAACTCTTCCGCCTTCGTTTCCATGCCTTTCTTGAGCGCGTCTTGTTCGCTGACGCCCTGCTCGGCGGCGAACTTGCGCACGTCCTCGGTGATCTTCATGGCACAGAAATGCGGGCCGCACATGGAACAGAAGTGCGAGAGTTTGGAGCCTTCCTGCGGCAGCGTGGCGTCGTGGAACTCGCGCGCCTTGTCGGGGTCGAGGCCGAGGTTGAACTGGTCTTCCCAGCGGAACTCGAAGCGCGCCTTGCTGATCGCGTCGTCGCGGTAGCGCGCGGCGGGATGGCCCTTGGCGAGGTCGGCGGCGTGGGCGGCGATCTTGTAGGCGATGACGCCTTCGCGCACGTCGTTCTTGTTGGGCAGGCCGAGGTGTTCCTTCGGCGTGACGTAGCAGAGCAGCGCGGTGCCGAACCAGCCGATCATCGCCGCGCCGATGGCGCTGGTGATGTGGTCGTAGCCGGGCGCGATGTCGGTGGTGAGCGGGCCGAGTGTGTAGAACGGCGCTTCGGCGCACCACTCGAGTTGCTTGTCCATGTTCTCCTTGATGAGATGCATCGGGACATGGCCGGGGCCTTCGTTCATGACCTGCACGCCGTGTTTCCACGCGCGCTGGGTCAGATCGCCCTGCGCTTTCAGCTCGGCGAACTGCGCCTCGTCGTTGGCGTCGGCGATGGAACCGGGCCGCAAGCCGTCGCCGATGCTGAACGCCGCGTCGTAGGCGGCCATGATCTCGCAGATGTCGTCCCAATGCGTGTAGAGGAAGTTCTCCTGGTGATGCGCAAGGCACCACTTGGCGAGGATGGAGCCGCCGCGGCTGACGATGCCGGTGACGCGGTTGGCGGTGAGCGGGATGAACCGCAGCAGGACGCCGGCGTGGACGGTGAAATAGTCCACGCCCTGCTCGCACTGCTCGATGAGCGTGTCGCGGTAAACGGCCCACGTCAGTTCCTCGGCCTTGCCGCCGACTTTTTCGAGCGCCTGGTAGATCGGCACGGTGCCGATGGGCACGGGCGAGTTGCGGATGATCCATTCGCGCGTCTCGTGGATTTTTTTGCCGGTGGAGAGGTCCATCACCGTGTCCGCGCCCCATTTGATGGACCAGCGCATCTTTTCGACCTCCTCCTCGATGGAACTGCCCAACTCGCTGTTGCCGATGTTGGAGTTGATCTTCACGAGGAAGTTGCGGCCGATGATCATCGGCTCGCATTCGGGGTGATTGATGTTGGCGGGGATGATGGCGCGGCCACGGGCGATTTCGGAACGGACGAACTCGGGCGTGATGGGGAAGGGGATGCTGGAATGCTGGGGCGATGGAGTATTGGAGTATTGGAGTGATGGAGTGTTGTTCTGGACGCCGAGATTTTCGCGGATGGCCACGAACTCCATCTCCGGCGTGATGATGCCCTGCCGGGCGTAGTGAAGCTGGGTGACGACCTTGCCGCGCTTGGCGCGAAGCGGTTTTGCGAATGCGGAGTGCGGAATGCGGAACGCGGACGCAGCGGAAATCGGCTCGCATTCTTCAACGTCGGCGCGGCCGAGAATCCAGTCGCGACGCAGCGCCGGCAGGCCGCGATTGACGTCGCCATGATGCGCCGGGTCGCTCCACGGGCCGCCGGTGTCATAGACGCGAACGGGTTCGTTGGCTTCGACGCGGCCATCCGCGGCGCGGGTCGGCGTAAGCTCGATTTCGCGGAACGGCACGCGCAGGCCGGCGTGGTGCTGGCCCGCGACATAAACTTTATTCGACTTCGGCCACTGGTCGCTGCTGTGGCCGGGGCCGTTGCTGTTTCCTACTGGTTTGCTCATTGCACTACCTTTGTTCCCTATTCGTAACAAAAAAGCCATCCCGGAGAACCGGGATGGCCTTTCAAAACGTCATCGCAGTTCCCTTCGCCGGCATTACCCGGATCAGGTTCAGTGGGTCGCCCGAATATCTTCGGGCCTCTCAGCCTGGCCGTTGCGACCGGCCTCCGGCTCCCCAACGCAAAAAGAACACGCCTTAGTGGCTGCAACCGCAACTGCCGCCGCCTTCGCTTTCGCCTTCGTCTTTGGAACTGCAACCGCAGCCGCCGCCGCTCTTGCCTTCGGAACTGCAACCGCCGCCGCAGCCGGCGTTCGGGTTTATAATCTTAAAGCCCGCGCCCTGCAAGCTGTCGTCGAAGTCCACCGTCGAGCCGCGCAGATAGTCGGCGCTCAGGCCGTCCACGACGACCTCGACGCCGTGCGCGTTCATCACGTTGTCGTCGGCCTGTTTCTCATCGAATGCCATGCCGAATTGCATGCCGCAGCAACCGCCGCCTTCGGCGTAAACGCGCAACGGTTTGCCTTTGGTTTCTTCCTTGGCGTCGCGGACCTGCTTTACCTTGTCCGCCGCTTTTTGCGTCAGTGTAATCACGTTTTCAGATGTCGTTTCCATAAGTTTTCAGACTGCGGCGGACACTACGTGCGCGCAGCGGTTTGCGCAAATGGCATTTGTCCCGCTACGCCAGCACCTCATGCAGGGTCAAGCGACCGTCGTAGAGCGCCTTGCCGATGATGACGCCGACGAGGTTCGGTTTGCCGAGGGCGCGCAGCTTGAGCACGTCGTCGGCGCACGAGATCCCGCCGCTGGCGATGACACCGGTCGGCGTGGCGGCAAGCGCGTCGGCCATCTCGCCCATCGCGGCAAAATTAGGGCCTTGGAGCATCCCGTCCTTGGCGATATCCGTATATATGATGGTCTTCACCCCGGCGGCGGAGACCTGCCGGGCGAAATCCACCGCCTTCAATGTCGAAGCCGCCACCCAGCCGCGCATGGCCACGAAGCCGTCCTTGGCGTCCACGCCGACAGCGATACGGTCGCCGTGGCGTTTGGCGAGGCTGGCGACGAAGTCGAGCGACTCGCATGCCTTGGTGCCGACGATGGCGCGGGTGACGCCGAGTTCCAGCGCGCGGGCGATGTGCTCCTCGGTGCGCAAGCCGCCGCCGAGTTCGACGGGAATCTGGACCGCGCCGAGGATGCGCTTGAGCGCGTCCCAGTTTTTCGGCTCGCCCTCGAAGGCGGCGTCGAGGTCCACGACGTGCAGGTAGCGCGCGCCCTCGCTTTCCCAACGTTTCGCAAAGGCCGCGGGATCGTCGGAGTAAGTCGTCACGTCGCCCGCGCGCCCTTGGCGCAGCCGGACGACCTTGCCGCCTTTCAAATCAATGGCAGGGAGGATGAGCATGGGAGTGGGGTTCGTGACTGGTGATTCGAGATTCAAGATTTAAGATTTGAGATACGGCGGAATTTAGCGTGCCAGCGCCACGAAGTTCTCCAGCATCTTCAGGCCGATGGCCTGGCTTTTTTCCGGGTGAAATTGCGTGGCGAAAACGTTGTCCTTCCAGATGGACGACGCAAAGCCGCCGCCGTAGTCGGTGCGCGTCGCGACGAGCGAGTCGTCCGCCGGTTTCGGAAAGTAGCTGTGGACGAAATACACGAAGCTGCCGTTCGGGATGCCGCGATAGAGCGGGCAATCGGGCTTCACCAACTCGATCCGGTTCCAGCCCATCTGCGGAATCTTCAGTCCCGGTTGTTCGGCGAACCGCACGACCTTGCCGGCGAAAAGGCTGAGGCCGGCGGCGCAACTGTTGAACTCCTCGCTGCGCTCGAACATCGCCTGATAACCGACGCAGATGCCCAGAAACGGCCGGCCGCCGCGGATGAACTCGCGCACGGCCTCAAACAGCTTCTGCCGTTGCATGGCGTTGACACAGTCGTCGAACGCGCCGACGCCGGGCAGCACCGCCGCCTGCGCGTCGCGCATTTCCTCCGGCCGCGTGGCAAGGCGCACGTCGGCACCCGCCTTTTGCAGGGCCTTTTGGACACTGCGCAGGTTGCCGGAGCCGTAATCAAGCAAAGCAATCACGCCGGCAGCGTAGCGGCTCGCGCCGGTCCGCGCAAGCGCGTCCGGTTGCTGTTGGAGGATGACACAACGCGAGCCTCAAAAACGTCTCTGGGCGTGATAATCCTTGGTTTGAGTAACCGAGCCAAGTTGTTCGCGCTGGAGCGTGAAGCAATATGCGCTATAAGAAAGCCAATCAGCGCGTAGTGACTCTGGCCTGCCGACCCTACGATGGGTTGAAACTTTCGGATGGTCTGGCCAGAAGCCGGACCCAAAGAAGTTGTCAGGAAGCAATCAATGGTTACTGCTGATATCGCAGGGCAGACCGAGAGGCGGGAGGAGCCGGGCCTCGATGTGAGGCCGATGGCCGCGCTTTGGCGCGGCGGGGAACAGTTTTGCCAGCGTCCATTCATCAATCAACCCATGTTCAAAGAACCCAGAGAGGTGTCCAGCCATGTCTGATACCAATGTCCAATCCGCATCCTGGGAGCCGCGCATCGTGGCGTTTTTCTGCAACTGGTGCACCTACACCGCTGCAGACCTCGCCGGCGTCTCCCGCATGAAATACGCGCCCAACACCCGGATAATCCGCCTGATGTGTTCGGGGCGCGTGGACCCGCAATTCATCGTGGACGCGCTCGCCAAAGGCGCCGATGGGGTGCTGATCGGCGGCTGCCATCCGGGCGACTGCCATTACGTCGAGGGCAACTACAAGATGCTCCGGCGCTTCGATCTGCTGCAACGGATGCTCGCCGACATGGGCATCGAGAAGGAGCGCGTGCGGCTCGAGTGGATTTCCGCCGCCGAAGGCGAGAAGGTCAAGCGCGTCGTCAACGAGATGGTCGAGACCGTCAAGAAACTCGGCCCGCTCGGCCTGCCGCAGAAGTTCAACGATTGGGATTCGGAAATGGAAGATTTCGCCGCCCACGTCGCCGCCCAGGAAGCCGCGACAGGTTGCGGTTGCGCCGTTCATGGCAAGAAGGAGACCACCGTCAATGCCTAAACCAAAAGTCGCTTTTTACTGGTGCGCCTCGTGCGGAGGCTGTGAAGAAACCGTCGTGGACCTCGCCGAGGACATCCTCGCCGTGGTCGAGGTCGTGGACATTGTCCTCTGGCCCGTCGCGATGGACTTCAAATACAAGGATATCGAGGCGATGCCCGACAAGTCCATCGTCGCGACGCTGCTCAACGGCGCCATCCGCTCGACCGAGCAGGAGGAAATGGCGCGGCTGATGCGCCGCAAGAGCCAGTATCTCATCGCTTACGGCGCTTGCGCGGTTTCCGGCGGCATCCCCGCCATGGCCAACCAATTCCCGCGCGAGCAAATCCTCAAGTTCAACTACGAGGACTGCCCCACCATGGTCAACGAGCAGAAAGTCCGCCCGCAGCTCAAGACCACCGACGATGGCCACGAGGTCACCTTGCCCGCGCTCCACAACGTCGTGCGTTCGCTCGATCAGGTTGTGGATGTGGACTACTACGTGCCCGGCTGCCCGCCGACGCCGAAGTTGACCAAGGCCGCCATCACCGCGTTGCTCGAGGGCAAGCTGCCGCCGAAAGGCTCAGTCATTGCGCCGGACATCGCGCTGTGCGACGAGTGTCCGCGCAAGGCGACCAAGCCGGCCGACCTCAGCATCACGGAATTCCACCGGCCGCATCAAATCCTAATGGACCCGGAGAAATGCTTCCTCGCGCAAGGCGTGGTTTGCATGGGCCCGGCCACGCGCAGCGGCTGCGAAGCGGCCTGCACCAAGGGCGGCATGCCCTGCACGGGTTGCTTCGGCGGCACCTCGCGCGTGCATGACCAGGGCATGAAGATCATGTCCTCGATTGCCGCGAACATCGCCCCGAAGGACGAGGCCGGCATCAGCAAGGCCCTCGCCGGCATTCCCGATCCCATTGGCACGTTCTATCGTTACGCCCTCGCGAAGTCCTCGCTGCGGCGCAAAGTCAATCTTCCAAAGGAAGCCTGAGTATGAATCCAGAAGTCCAGCAAGCTTGGAACGAATCCAACTTCAAAGCCAACGCGGCCTACCAGAAGAAGCGCCACGTCAGCATCAACCCCGTCACCCGCCTCGAAGGCCACGGCAAAATTGACGTGTTCCTTGACGACAAGGGCGACGTCGAGCGCGCCTATTTCCAGGTGCCGGAGTTGCGCGGTTTCGAAGTGTTCTCGCTCGGCCGGCCCGCCGAGGACATGCCGCAAATCACCTCGCGCATCTGCGGCGTCTGCCCGACGGCGCACCACATGGCCTCCACGAAGGCGCTCGACGATCTCTACAAGGTCGAGCCGACCAGCGCCGGCCGGAAAATCCGCGAGTTGGTCTATAACACCTTCACGCTCGAAGACCACGCGCTGCACGTGTTCGTGCTGGGCGGCCCCGACTTCATCGTCGGCCCGCAGGCGCCGGCCGGCGAGCGCAACATTGTCGGCGTCATCGGCAAGGTCGGCATCGAAGCCGGCAGGAAGGTCATCAGCACCCGCCGCCGTTTGCGCGAGCTGATCAGCTACTTCGGCGGCAAGGTTGTGCATCCGGTGCTCGGTTTGCCCGGCGGCGTCAGCAAGCCGCTCGCGGCCGAGGACCTGCCGAAGTTCAAGCAGCTCGCCAAGGACGGCGTCGAGTTTGCGGAGTGGACGCTGGCGGTGATCAAGCAGATCGTGCTCGGCAATCCCGAATACGTGAAGCTCATCACCGGCGACGCCTACACGCACAAGACCTGCTACATGGGCCAGGTGGACGAGCAGAACAAGGTCAATTTCTACGATGGCAAGGTTCGCGTCGTGGATTGCAACGGCAAGGAAGTCTGCAAGTTCGCCCCCCAGCAATACCGCGACTACGTGGCCGAACACGTCGAGCCGTGGAGCTACATGAAGTTCACCTTCCTGAAGAGCCGCGGCTGGAAAGGCTTCGTCGAAGGTCCCGACACGAGCATCTACTCGGTCGGCCCGCTGGCCCGCCTCAACGCCTCCGACGGCATGGCTACGCCCAAGGCGCAGGCCGCCTACGAGGAGTTTTACAAGACCCTCGGCGGCAAACCGGTTCATCACACGCTCGCCAACCACTGGGCGCGCGTGATCGAGATGATCCAGGCCGCCGAGCGGATCGAGCAGCTCGTCAACGATCCCGAGATCACCAGTCCCGACGTGCGCCGCGTGCCGACCAACAAACCGGTCGAGGGCATGGGCATTGTCGAGGCGCCGCGCGGCACGCTGTTCCATCATTACAAGACCGACGAGCGCGGCATCATCACAATGGCGAACATGGTGGTCGCCACCGGCAACAACGCCGCCCGCATCGCGATGAGCGTGGACAAGGCGGCCAAGGGCCTGATCAAGGGTGGCGTCGTCACCGACGGCCTGCTGAACATGGTGGAAATGGCGTTCCGCGCCTACGACCCGTGTCTGGGCTGCGCGACACACACGTTGCCGGGCCAGATGCCGCTGATCGTGCGCATCTACAATCCGAAACGGGAGTTGGTGAAAGAAATCCGTCAGAACTGAGTTTCCAAGGACAAGGGCATGAGCACTGCAACCGCATCGGCTGACAAAGACAACGGCGTGATGACGTTGGAGAACCTCGCGAAGTTTCCCGAGGGACAGAAGGTCTATAGCTGCATGCAGTGCGGCACCTGCGCGGCGACCTGTCCCTACGGCGACGACCTGGTGTTTCCGCCGCGGGCGATCATCACGATGTTGGAGTCGGGCCTGATTGAGGAAGTCTTCGCCAGTCCCGGCTTGCTCAATTGCGTTACCTGCTACGCCTGCATGGCCAAGTGCCCCCGCGGCATCAAGCTCACCGAGGTGCTCCTGCCGCTGGTGAAGGAACAGGTCTTCACGCACCTGAAGGAAGTGCCCGCCGAGTTGCAGAAGGCGCTCGAAAACACGATGCGCTACGGCAACCCGATGGGCGAGTCGCCCCGCAAGCGCGCGCTTTGGGCCAAGTCCTCGCCCGTGCCGGTGCCGGTCATCTCGGAGATCAAGCGGCCGGTGGACGTGCTCTGGTTCGTGGAGTGCTATCCGTCGTATCATCCGCGCGGCAACGACGGCAACCGCGCGACAGCGAAGCTCTTCAAGGCGCTCGGCATTGACTTCGCGATCCTCGGCAACGAGGAGAAGTGCGCCGGCGAGTGCGCGCGGCTGCTCGGCGAGACGGGCCTGTTCGAGATGCTCACGGACTCGAACATAAAGCTGCTGCGCAAGTATCAGTTCAAGCGCATCGTCACCGGGGGCGCGCACGCCTACGACGCCTTCAAGCACAAGTATCCGGCAGCCGGCTTTGACTTCGAGGTGCATCACACGACGCCGTTCTTCGCGCAGCATCTGGCGCAGCTCAAGCCGAAGCTCACCAAGAAGCTCGATTACACCGTCACCTACCACGACGCCTGCGCCCTCGGCCGGCACAACGGTTTTTACGAGGAACCTCGCGCGCTGCTCCAGGCCATCCCCGGCGTGAAGCTGGTTGAGATGGCCCACAGCGGCGTCAATTCGATCTGTTGCGGCGGCGGCGGCGGCGGAATGTGGCTCGACACCTACTATGCGGCGAAAGGTTGCGAGCGCCTCTCCGAACGCCGGGTCAAGGAAGCGCTCGACACCGGTGCGAACGTGCTGGCGGTGAGCTGCCCCTATGAAATCTCGCGTTTCGAAGACGCCCTGAAGGTCCAGGGCGGCGAGAAGCGGATGGTGGTCCGTGATGTGGTCGAACTATTGGCTGAAGCCTTGGAGGGTTGAACCGTGAATATCCTCGTATTGATGAAGGTGGTGCCGGACGTGGTCGAAGAGCTGGAAGTCGGCTCGGACGGCAAGTCATTGGACACAAGCTTCCTGCGCACGATCATCAATGAGCGTGATGATCACGCGCTGGAACAGGCGCTGTTGCTCAAGGACAAGCACGGCGGAAAAGTCACGCTGCTGACGCTGGACGCGCCCGACATTGACGACGTGCTGTTCACGGCGCTGGCCAAGGGCACCGACCGCGCGGTGAAGATTTGCGGCGTCGAGTCGGTGCAGAGCACCCAGACGGCGGTGAAGCTCTTCGGCGACGTGATTGCCAAGACGCCGGACCTGCTGCCGGTGGACCTGATTCTGACGGGCGTGTCGGCCATTGACGACCTCGACGGGCTGATGGCCGCGCCGATCGCGCATCAACTGGGCTGGCCTTACACGGGCGTCGTGACGCATGTGACGCTTGCCGACAAGACGGCCACGGTCATCAAGGAATTTGCCGGCGGCGTGCGCGGCGAATACGACGTGCCGACACCGGCGGTGCTGGGCATCCAGGCCGCCGAGAAACCGCCGCGCTACGTGCCGGTGGCGAAGGTGCGCGCGGCAATGAAATCGCAGACCATCGAAACCGTGGACGCGCCGGCGGTCGAGGCGGCCACGACGGTCGAGGTGCAGCAGATGGCCAAGCCACAGGTGACCGGTCACGCCGAGATGCTCGAAGGCTCGGCGGAGGATGTGGCTGGGAAGATTTGCGAGCTGTTGGCTAAACGCGGTTTGCTCTGAGGAGGACACGAACATGGCTGGCAACATCTGGATCGTAGCGGAAGCGTGGCGGGGACAAGTCTCCGAAATCACCTTTGAACTGCTGGCGCTGGGCCGCGAAGTGGCGGGCCAGGCCGGCGTGCCGTTGGAAGCCGTCCTGCTCGGCAGCAACGCGCGCGAACTCGCCCAGAAGCTCGGCGCGGCCGACACGGTGCTCTACGCTGACAACGCGGCGCTGGCCGATCCCGTGCCGGAGAATGCCGCCGCGGCGCTGGCACAACTCATCAAGGAGCGGCAGCCGGCGGCGGTGTTGGTGCCGCTGACGAACCTCTCGGTGGACGTTGGCGTGGTGCTGGCGGCGCAGCTCAACGTGCCGTTCCTCAACTACTGCAAAAACCTCAAGGCGGATGGCGGTAACCTGACGGCGACGTGCGTGCTTTACGGCGGCAAGATGGAAGCCACCGTCACCGCGTCGGCGAAGCCGGCCATCATCGGCATCCTGCCCGGCGCGCGCTCCGTCGAACAGGGCCGCTCCGACAAGGCTGCGGCGATTACCGACGTGGCCGTGACGCTGGCCGCGCCGAAGGTTCACTTCAAGAAATACCTCGACCCGGAAACGGCCGACGTGGACATCACGCAGAAGGACTTCCTCGTGGCGGTTGGCCGCGGCATCCAGACCAAGGACAATCTCGAGCTGGCCGAAGACCTCGCCGCCTCGCTGGGCGGCGCGGTGTGCGGCTCGCGGCCGGTGATTGACCAGGGCTGGCTGGGGTTGTCCCGGCAGGTTGGCAAGTCGGGCATGCTGGTGAAGCCGAAGCTTTATGTGATGCTGGGCATCAGCGGCGCGCCAGAGCACGTCGAGGGCATGAAGAGTTCGCAGTGCATCATCGCCGTGAATACCGACGCCGCGGCGCCCATCTTCAACGTCGCCCACTACGGCGTGGTCGGCGACGCGCTCGAAGTGGCGCCGGCGTTGACGGAGAAAATCAAAGCGAGAAAGGGGTAAAGAACCGTGGACCTCGATCCAGTCAGAATCTCGTTGATGGGCCTGCCCGCTTGGGCAGTGCTTTGGGTGCTGACGCTTGGCGCGTTTGGGGTGTTCGGTTTCCGCGCATGGCAACTGATCGGCCTGCTGTTCAAGGCCCGCTCGGAGAACCGCTTCGACCAACTCGGCGCGCGCGTGATGCGTTTCGCGCGGCATGTGTTGCTCCAGCCTCGCCTTTTCAACGAGCCAAGCATCGGCCTGGCCCACTTCCTCATCTTCTGGGGGTTCGTGGTCTATGTCATCTGCTTCAACTGGGCCCTCATCCGCGGTCTGGCGCCGGTGCTGCCGATTCCGTATCCCGATGAAGTCGGCCTCTCGGCGTTTTTCCTCGACGTGTTCTCCGTGACGGTCCTGATTTCCCTTGCCGCGGCGGTGGTGCGGCGCGTGTTCTTCCCGCCGGCGCATCTGCACCTGAGCTGGGATGCGAACCTGATCCTGACGCTGATCGGCATCCTGATGCTGACGACGCTGTTCGGCGCGGGCTTCCGGCTCGTGGGCGAGGGCAAGGCCGCGAGTGGCTGGACACCGTTTGGCAGCCTGCTAACGGCGGTGTTGCCCCCGATGACGGCGCCCACGGCCCACGCCTGGGCCAAAGGCATGTGGTGGATGCACATCATCACCGTGCTGATCTTCCTCGTTTATCTGCCTTACTCGAAGCACCTGCACCTGCTGGCGTCGCCGTTCAACGTTTTCTTCGGGAACCTGCGCCCGGCGGGCGACCTGAGCATCGCCGGCGGCAGTGAGGAACTCGCGGCCGGTTCGGCGAAGTGGAATGAGTTCACGTGGAAGCAACTGCTCAGCGGCTTCTCCTGCGCCGAGTGTGGCCGGTGCGATCGTTCCTGCCCGGCGGCGAATTCCGGTTTCCCGTTGGAGCCGCAGCAGCTCGTCCAAAAGCTCAAGAAGCACACGATTCATGCCGGCCTCGCGAAGCCCAACGGCAACGGCGAGAAGCTGATCGGCGACGTCATCACCGAGAACGAGATCTGGTCCTGCACCACCTGCATGTCGTGCATCGAGCGTTGCGCGGTGCTCAACGAGCAGATTCCGATCCTCGTGCAACTGCGCCGGCACCTGGTCAGCGAAGGCCAGATGGCCAAGACCGTGCAGGACGCGCTTAACAACTTCAACCGCTACGGCAATTCGTTCGGCAAGTCGGACCGCATGCGCGCGAAGTGGACGCAGGCGCTCGGCTGGAAGGTCAAGGACGCCCGCAAGGAAGAGGTGGAATATCTTTGGTTCGTCGGCGACTACGCGTCGTTCGACCCGCGGTTGGAGGAGAGCACGCGCAAGACGGCAAACGTGTTCAAGGCCGCCGGCGTGGACTTTGGCATTCTCTACGAAGGCGAGCGCAACGCCGGCAACGACGTGCGGCGCATCGGCGAGGAAGGCCTGTTCGAGATGTTGCGGGACAAGAACCTGCAAGCGATGGGCAAGGCCAAATACAAGACCATCGTCACCACCGACCCGCACGCGTTCAATACGCTGAAGAATGAATACGATCTCAAAGGCGTCGAAGTGCTGCACTACAGCGAAGTGCTCGACCGGCTGGCGGCGCAGGGGCGCTTGACCTTCAAGAACAAACTGGCCGGCCGGGTCACGTATCACGATCCCTGCTACCTCGGCCGCTACAACGACATTTACGAACCGGCGCGCCGCGTGTTGAAGGCCACGGGCGTCGAGTTGGTGGAGATGCCGCGCAGCTTCAACCGCAGTTACTGCTGCGGCGCCGGCGGCGGGCGCATCTGGATGGAAGACGTGGAGGGCGTGAAGGAGCGACCGGCCGAGAGCCGCGTGCGCGAAGCGGCGGCCTTGGGCGTGACCACACTGGTGGTCGCGTGCCCGAAGGATTTGGTGATGTTCCAGGACGCGCTGAAGACCGCGGGCCTGGAAGGCAAACTGGCAATCAAAGACGTTATCGATTTGGTCGAGGAAGCCACTCGACAAGCATAAAAGGACATTATCATGGTAAACATCAAAGGAAATGAAGAACCGCGAATCGGCGTGTATGTGTGCCATTGCGGCCACAACATCGCAGCCACGGTGGACGTGGAAGCGGTGTCCAAATACGCGGCCGCGCTGCCCAAGGTGGTGGTCTCTCGCGAATACAAATACATGTGCTCCGATCCGGGTCAGGAGCTGATCCAGAAGGACATCAAGGAGTTCAATCTCAACCGCATTATCGTGGCCTCGTGCTCGCCGTTGCTGCACGAGCACACGTTCCGCACCGCCACCGAGGCGGGCGGCCTGAACCCGTTCTTTTTCCATATGGTCAACATCCGCGAGCACAACTCGTGGGTTCACACCAATCGAGCGGCGGCCACGGAGAAGGCCAAGGCGCTGGTCCACGCGGCGGTGCGCCGCGTGCCGGCGCATCGGGCCTTGGAAACCAAGCGGGTGCCGATCCATCCCGACGTGCTCGTGGTCGGCGGCGGCATCGCGGGCATTCACGCCGCGTTGACGATGGCCAACGCCGGCAAGAAGGTCTATCTGGTCGAGCGCGAACCTTCGATCGGCGGCCACATGGCGAAGTTCGACAAGACCTTCCCGACGCTCGATTGCGCGGCGTGCATTCTGACGCCGAAGATGTCGCAGGTCGGCAATCATCCGAACATCACGCTCTGGACGTATTCCGAGGTCGCCAAGGTGGACGGCTACGTCGGCAACTACACCATCCAGGTGAAGCGCAAGGCGCGTTACATCAACGAAGATCTGTGCACCGGCTGCCAGGAGTGCATAACGCACTGCGTCTTCAAGGAGCCGAAGTTC
>Ga0114951_10000224_pt1 | contig 81433 bp, 92 predicted proteins | sample AM7aDNAmetaG_FD_88677 | JGI IMG/M metagenome (GOLD analysis project Ga0114951, IMG submission 88677) | Freshwater microbial communities from Finland to study Microbial Dark Matter (Phase II) - AM7a DNA metaG | ecosystem: Environmental > Aquatic > Freshwater > Lake | place: Finland: Lake Alinen...
AAGAGCGCCCGCAACGGTTACAGAGTCACCAATTAAAAAGTTTGTAGAAAGAATAGTTGTAACCGCGGCAACGTTTGTAGTTGCGCCTGATGCCCACGAAACGGTACATCCCGTGCCTCCTGCTGGTAAAACTGTTGTAACAATTGTTGATCCGGTAGTGTTATACGCGGTTCCCGCGTTTTCTAAAGCTATACTTGTTACAGCACCAACTGAATCAACTCCTGTAACTCTATACTTTGCGGTAGTACCACCACCTCCGTTAACCGTCAAAATATTTCCAATAAAATAACCACTGCCTCCTGCGGCAATTGTAACCGGTTGTGTGCCTCCTGTATTACCTACTAATCCTCCGGCGGAAACTACAACACCTCCTGCAGCCACACCGTGTGCTCTGTCTCCAGTTTGACCTGGTGCTGATAAAGAAATAGCTCTACAAATACCCCAATCTAATTGTGTTCCCGTTGTCCAATGATCTGCATCGATTCCGTATTGTTGCATGGCTGAATGTGTAGCATACGTAGACCATATCTTGTCGGTGTCTGGCCATACCTCGTAGCCATCTCCATTCGCGGGATTAGAAAGCCAACTTTTTCCTATCGTAAAAGATGTGGCATCGTTAGCTATGATTGTTCGATATTGGCCAATACTCGCTGCGGTGGTTGATGCGGTTATGCGTAATTGCATTCCTGCATATTGATTAATAACCATATTAGCACCGGAGTTTACTAATCTTCTGGACGTTCCACTTGTTGCTGTAACGCCTGTTATTAATGCTGATGGACCGTCGTGTACTATTTCTGTAGCCAAATCAGTAGCTGCAGCATTTAAAAAGTTATACTGCACCGATTTAACGTGCCAGTAATCTGAAATTACATCATAATAGGAAAGTGAAAGCCATGGAGCTGCTGCAGAATTTAACAACCAAATTCCGCCACCTTTAACAACGAATCTTGATGTGGCATCAGGTGTAACGTCCCAAGCAACGGAGACTGTAATCATGGAAGCTTCAATATAGTAGTCACTACCTGCACCGGGTGCGGTCCATGGAGGATTTCCCCAAGGATCAATGGCTAAATACGCTGGGTCTGCTACGGTAAGAACGGTTGAAGTATTATATAAAATACGTCTAACCTGAGATTGACCAGTGCCTAACACAACTCTAACCTGATAATCCCGCCATTGATTTGGTTTCCATAGTCTATAAATAGGTGGATTAACTGTTGCATCTGTTAACGATGTCGTCGCGCCCGCAGTTGCTACCCCGTAGTCATACGTTATAGGTTCACCAACATCTAATATTGTTCTTTCCTGACCTGCACCTGTTCCTGATAAGATTTTTATTTTTAATCCCTTTAAGGCTTTTCCATTTAAGGCAGCTGCATAAAAAGTTGTAGTAGTTGGTGCAGGTGAAGCTAAAACTCTTGAGTAATATCCGACGTCGTTGGAATAGCGTAACGGTGCATCTACAGCCGCGGTTACAGGTCCGTTAGCTAATTGGTGCCATGTGTCGTTGATTGTGTCATAACGATACATCGTAGCTGCAGTATAGTAATACATGTATCTGGGTGCTCCAGGAGGAGAACATGTAGCACAGATGTTTGTATTGGTAGCGACTGGTGCTAATTTACACCATTCCCATACCGGTTGATCAACTAAATTTTTTAAATTTAATGTAATAGCCATAAATTAATTATTTTTATTAAAACGTAATGTTGTTTCTTATTCCGATTGCATATTCCATTCTTGCTCTGTCCATTATTTCGTATCTTTGATCAACAGGTTGTGCTGCTATAGAGACTGGTTGTGTACTTTGATAAAAAGTTCCTGTTACTGCTGTTGATGCCGCAGCTTCAACTACAACTCTCTGTCTTTGCTGGATATCACATACAGCACTTGGTTCTAATAATTTAACAATTCTTCTTAAAAGGGAAACACTTTCATCTTGAGCTGGGTTTATAACTGTTCCGCTACTATCTGCGACTCTTGTTTGTTCAAAATATGACAATTTAAATTCTCCTTAAAACTTTTTAAATATAATCCCTATATAATATACCAATTGGTACCTTTAGAGACAACCTGCATAGCAGAATTTTGAAATGCTAATATAACGGTTGCGTTTCCATCATCAATTTTATCCGAACCTGCACCAGCTACGGTAACAGTATTTATCGTTGAATCAGTTTTTTTTATTTTATAAACCTTATTTGGGTGAGTTGTGGCATCTGGAAGTGTAATTGTTATATTTCCTGTTAGCGAACTAGAGGCGTCCGCCAGAATTACTGTTCCTGCGTCTGCAGCTGTATTTCCCGTAACGGTAACAGCATTTATTATGTCAATAACACCAGTGATAGAAAGATCACCAATTTGGTGAGAATGTAGTAACGGTTTTCCTAATAATTTATCGATTGTGACGGGCATAATTGCTTGTTTCCATGCTAACAATATTGTACCATTAATACAAGTATGGATGATAAAAACGAGACGTACGAAATTTTCATAAAAGAGTTTATGGTACTTCGTCAAAAATTGATAAGTGTTTTTATTTTATTCTTCGCCGGATCGGCTATAGGATTACTTTTTAATCAACAAATATTAAAATTGGCACTCAAAATATTTAATTTCAGTGGTGTTAACATGGTTTTAACTTCTCCAGGGCAAATGATTGAAATTTCTATTTACACTGCTGTGTTAACAGGCCTGTTTTTTGCCACTCCTGTGCTAATATATCAAATTTACATGTATATTCGACCTGCATTTAAAGATAAGGAATATCACTTAATTATGTCTTTTGTTCCTTTGAGTCTTGTTCTTTTTATTTTGGGAGGAGCTTTTGGTGTTTGGATTAATCAATTAATGCTTGCCCTTTTTTCTAAATTTTCCAGCGACTTTAGACTGAATAATATTTGGGATTTACAACGATTTTTCTCTCAAGTAATTATGACAGCAATTTTGACCGGGCTTTTATTCCAAATGCCTTTGTTTTTATCTGCGCTAATAAGATTCAGATTGTTGTCACGACAGCTTTTAGTGCAAAAAAGAAAAGTCGCATATGTTATCTTGTTAATAATCGCAGTTTTGCTGCCACCCACTGACATTTTGTCCTTACTTATTCTTACAATTCCACTTATACTATTATATGAATTAACTTTGTTTTTAAATGTTGGACAACCTTAAAGGAGGTGCATTTTTGTGTTTGGAATAGAAAATATTGGAACACCGGAGATTATCATTGTCGCAGTAGTGCTCTTGATTATTTTTGGACCTAAAAAGCTTCCAGAGTTTGCTAAGGGATTAGCTGATGCAGTTAAGGAAGTAGGAAATGCCTTCAAAGGCGATAAAGGAAAAGGACAGGAGAAAAAAGAAAGTTAAGGAAAATGAAGAATGTGCGCATGCCCAAAAGTTTAAAAGTTCTTATTTTTGGAGTACTTTTTAGTATTCTCTATGTTGGGGCTGCCTCTAAAGTTATGGCAGCTCCTGCCGAATACCAACGCTGTGGACGCGGTGGTAGTTGTGAAATCGGTGAATTCTTATACGACGATTCATATTCGCCGATTACAACTGCGGGTATTTGTATTCTTACAAGTCGTACTTCATCTGGAAGCGTTTATGCCGATCCTCCTTCAATAATGACTTCTTCCAGTGCGGGAGATGGTTGGTATTCATCTAACTGGACAGTTGGCGGTGCTCAAACCGAAGGACTTTATCCCACAACAGTTTGTTGTACTCCTGTTGGAGAAAATAAAATTTGTATCGATAAATCTTTTGTTATTGGTACAACTTTATTATCTGGCTCGGAAGTAGCCAATGCCGTTTGGGATTCACAAACCAGCGATCACACAGGCGCAGGAACTTTTGGAAATGTATTAGGAAATATTTTATATAACATTTGGAATTACGGTACGCGCTCATTAACTTCTGCAACATTAGCCCTAGGAGAACAATTAGCTGTTAAATCTGAAGTAAATTCATCCATTACTGCATCACAAACAGCTGTCACAAGTGCTGTTAGTGGTTCACAGGGGTTGGTTATAGCAAATCAGAACTCAAATACAGGAACAGTTACCAGCGCCGTCACAGGTTCACAAGGTTTAGTGATCGCTAACCAAAATTCCAATACGGCTAGCGTAAACAGCGCGGTTGCAGGCTCTCAAGGATTGATTATTGCAAATCAAAATTCCAATACCGGAACAGTTACAAGTGCTGTTAGTGGTTCACAAGGATTAATTATTGCAAATCAAAATTCCAATACGGATAGTGTCAACAGTGCAGTTACAGGATCACAAGGTTTGGTAATTGCCAACCAAACTGCCAATACATCTACAATTACCGGTTGGATAACTAGTACGCTCGCCGCACTACAAGCCGCAATACTTGGACAACAATCAAGCGATACCTCGTCATTAGCAGGCACTGTAACAAGTGCTATGTCTGGTTCACAAAACGCAATTATTGCCAATCAAAATTCAAATACAGATACCGTTACAAGTGCTGTTACTGGGTCTCAAGGTTTGGTAATCGCAAATCAAACAGCTAACACAAATACAATCACTGGTTGGATAACAAGTACGCTTGCATCATTACAAGCCGCAATACTTGGACAACAGTCATCAGATACTTCTACATTGGCAGGAACCGTTACCAGCGCCGTCACAGGTTCACAAGGTTTAGTTATAGCAAATCAAAATTCAAATACTGGTACAGTTACAAGTTCAGTTTCCGTTGCACAAAACGCAATTATCGGAAACCAAAATTCAGCAACAGGAGTAATAACAGGCGCAGTTTCAAGTTCAGTATCGGCAGCTCAAGGTGCAATATTAGGTCAACAAACATCTGACACATCAACAATAACCGGTGCAATAACGGCAGGAACAGGCACAGTTACCAGCGCTGTTAGTGGTTCACAGGGCTTAATAATTGCCAGCCAAAGTGCTGCAACGGGCACAATAACAGGTGCAGTTTCAAGTTCTGTTTCTGGAGCACAAGCTGCAATTTTAGGTCAACAAACATCTGATACTTCAACGCTTTTAGCACAAATGCTCGCAGACAAAACCTACTTGGGAAATGCAGTTACTTCTTCTCAATCAGCAATTATGGGACCCTCTGCTAAAAATCTAACGCAAATTGCAACAGGTGTTTCCGGATTACAATCAACAGCAGATTCTATTTCCACAAAAGTAGATTCATTGCAAACATCTATAGGTACGGTGGATACGAATGTTGACTCACTAATAACCAATTGGAATAATCTAGATTTGTCTCAGGTTTCTAGTGCCATGAGCGCAATAAGTACAAGCTTAGGTACTATTTCAGACGGATGTGCAAGTACAACTACTGTTTTTGGTGATATTCGCTGTTTAAAGGATAAATGGGGAGTTCAAGATGCCTCATCTTTGTATAATGCCGCAAATAATGCTTATACAACATCTATAGCACTTCAGGGTGAATTGGATTATAACCAAAAATCGACAACAGCTTATAAAGATTTACAAAATTTAAAAACTTATGTGTTAGCTCTTCAAACTTCCTTAGGTACCGAAGCTGACGCGGCAACAGTGCCTACTATTTTTGGGCGTATTAAAAAATCTCAAGATACATTGGCAAATTTAAATACATCGGGAACCGGACTTGACGATTTACTAAGCAAGTGGGGTTCTTATGATGCCGCCGATATATATAACAAGGTTAAAAATCTTTCTGATGATATAGAAAAGGTTAATACAGTTCCCGACGTAGATTCGATTTTAAAATTATCTAAACAAAACTCTTCAGATATGAAAGAGTTGAAAAATACAACTTACGCATTAAAGGCTGTTGTAGATGTTAACAGAGTTTTACTTGATAAATTTTCAAATTCTCCAATTGTAAAAACATGGCTTGAAGATGGCTCGGTAATTTTCAAAACATTAATTACTAACCCATCAACTATTTCTAAACAAACAGTTCCTCTAAAATTTTATCTACCTAAAGAAACCAGAAAAGAAGATTTAATTAAAGTAGATACAGGTTTGAATGTTGAATTTGATTCAAAAGAAGATGCATTTTTTGTTAGTGGTTTATTCCCATTAAATCCTGGTGAAACAAAAATAGTAGCTGTTGAGGTTAAGGATGTTTGGAAAATAAATACAACTGAATTGGATTCATTAAGAATGCAAGCCGAAGATTTATCTGTTCCTCTAAAAGATAGTTCGTTTTTTGCGCAAGGTGTAACTCTTAAGTCGGATATCGTCGTACGACTTGACGATATTAAACGTTTGCAAAGCGAGGCTTATACACCAGAAGATCGTATCAAAACTTTCAGAGACAATATGACGCAATTAAGTTCTATTAAGCTTGAAATGGGAGAACTTAAATCATTAGTCGCGCAATCAGCGTCATCTAAGAATTTATTAGGATTTGTTGGCGGCGCACAAGTTTCATCTATTTGGGGAATCGTGTTTGTATTACTCGCTGCCTTTGGATTTATTTTGATTTATACCAAGTTCTTGCTGGGTGCATTTAAACCTAAAGGAAAAGTTAAAAATGAGGTTCAGGAAACAACAACCAGCATTGGAATGCCCGATTTACCAGAACAAAAGAAAGTACTTCCAAATATTGTGTTGCCAGCTTTACCAAAGCCAACATTTGCTAAACTATCGATGAATGTCCATGTACTAAAATTGGTATTTATATCTGTAGCTTCATTTGCTGTAATGGGTGCAGGCGTATGGTTTATGTTAACAAGATTAACGCCAAGTAAACCTGTGTCTGTTCCACAAGAAATTAAAAAGGAAATAACACCTACGGTAGCTGAAGAACCAACTAATGTTGATTCTGCACCAAACGAAACTCAGATAACCACAGAAAAATCTGTATTGGGAGCTCAAAGTACAAATGTAGTAATCACAATTCCTTCATATTCCGACGGCGTAAATGTACGACAACAACCTGATATTACTTCTCCAGTATTAATTAGATATAACAAGGATACAGAGGTAATAAAATATTCTGAATCTGGAACTTGGACAGAAGTAGGAATAGATTTAACAGTTGCTGGTGTTAACTACACCCGTGGTTGGGTAAGCACTGGTTTAATTACAGTTCCTTCTTCCGTAAAGGTTGTTGCACCGGCAGATACCGATGGAGTAAATGTTAGAGCAAAGCCCGGATTAAGCTCTGACGTTATTGGTATCACTCCAGTTGAGTTTAATACAGTTAAATATGGTGAATCCGCGGACGCCGATTGGGTTGAGATAGAAGTTGATATGAAAAAAGATGATACTAAATACACAAGAGGCTGGGTTAATAAGCAGTTTGTACAAAAAGCTGAATCTACTCCATCATTATAAGTGGTTCTTCACCTTCAAAGTCTCGTTTACTTTCCTTAACAAATAATGCTGATAAACTTCCGACGAACATAAATGCTACTGCAGTTTTAAATACCGTAGCAAAAGATAAGATATTTGCCTTGACGGCCATTAAAGCTACAACTTCACCGTATATAGCCTGAGAATGCGCGTTAATAATTGTATGTTGCTGTAAAGCTAATAAATTACTGTTAAAACTGTTGGTTAGGATTGTTGCAAATATAGCGATACCAAAAGCTCCGGCGATGTTACGTGCTAATGCTAAAACCGATGAAGCAATTCCGATTTCGTGAACAGGTACTGTTGATGTAGCGGCATTTGTTAATGGAGACATTCCCAAACCAAGTCCAAAAGCCATAACAAACATGCGTATTGCAATATCCACGCCGGTCCACTTAACGTCTATTTGAGAAAACAAAGCCATGGCTATTGCACCAATAAACATTCCTACTGCAACTAGATATCTTGGTTCAAATTTTGATGCTAGTTTTCCTCCAAGTGGCGCAGCGATTAACATACCAATTGCCATTGGTATAAATAATAAGCCTGTTTGAGTAACCGTATATCCCATGTAGTTTTGTATAAAAATTGGAAGAATAAACATTCCGCCCATCATTCCCATGAATGAAATAAATGAAGTTACTATTGCTGCACTAAATGACGGAATCTTAAAAAACTTTAGGTCTACAACCGGTTCTTTAGCTCTTTGCTCAATAAGTACAAATCCAACAAATGACAAAGTAGTGACGATATAAGTGATAATACTGTTTGCACTCCCCCATCCCCAACCTTGACCTTGATCTAATACTAAAACCAAAGCTCCCAATGAAAGTCCTAAAGTTAGTGCACCTGCAATATCAAAGTTTTTCAATCCTTTAACTTCTTTGACTGGCTCGTCGATATATTTAATAGCCATAAAAGTACCAATCATTCCGATAGGAACGTTTATATAAAATACTGATCTCCATGAGAATGTGTCTATTAGAGGACCGCCCAATAATGGGCCAAATACTGCGGCAACAGCAAATATTGCTGACCACAAGCCCATTGCTTGAGCTCTCTGACTTTTATCTTGAAATGTATGAGCAACAATAGAAAGTGCTATTGGATAATCGATTGAAACGGTGATAGCTTGAAGGACGCGGAATAAAAGTAAAGATTGTAAGTTAAAAGACAATCCAGCTAACATTGAGGTTACAACAAAGCCAACTATACCAAAAATGTATAAAGCTTTTCTTCCAATTAAGTCGCCGAGCTTTCCGAATATTGGAACAAAAATCGCATTTGCAATTATGTAGCCTGTTGAAATCCAGCTTGCTTGAGAAACAGTTATACCAAAGTCTTTAATAATTTTTGGAAAGGCTAGGTTTACAATAGTACCGTCAAGTCGCCCTAAAAAACTGGCGATCATTACGGTTGCAAGCACTACCCATTGGTTTTTGTGAAATACTGTTTTTTCGGCCATAGTTTATTCTTTGTGCTTAGACAACGGTTGTTACTTTGTGAACACAGTCATTTTTGCAGACATTCCGTTTTTAATTTCAGGATATTGTTCTGAATTGAATTTTGCGAACACTTCAAACTGTTGTGTTGGACGTGTGCCTGAAATAGAAAATGCAGCTTGTGTTTGTTTAGCACTTTCACCTACTTCATCAACGTATCCCCAAAAAGTTTTTCCAGGTAAGGCATCGACTGTAAATGAAACGACCTGTCCGATTTTAATTTGATTTAAACCTTTGTTTTCGTCTATGGTTCCGTTAATTCTCATTTGAGTAGTGTCTATCATTTGAACAACCGGAACTTGTGCGGACACGATACTTCCTATTTGTTGATTTGTGTTTGATACTATTCCGTCGGAATAAGATCGAATAACTTCTGAACCAACAACGCCTAAAACGTCACCTTTTTTAACTTTTTGACCTTCGATAACGTCAACACTTATAAGTTTTCCAGGCACGGTTGCTGACAATGATGTTATTGGTGCATCAACAAGAGAGTTTTCTATAGAAACTCTGGATGTTGTTTTTAATAAAAATAATGTTGTCCCGAAAATAATTCCAATAGCCAAAACAATTAATAATGTTCTTACGAATATTTTGTTTTTTAATGCATTTAATAAGTTTTTCATAATATTTTTTTAAGTGTATATACCTTATAAAACTAAGTACTTTTTGCTAACTATTGTTGATGGATCAACGATTATTTTGTCGTTAGCGTTTAATCCACTTACTATTTCGGTATATGCACCGTTTACGTTTCCGATAACAACCTGTTTTAATACAGCGCTGCCGTTTTCTTCAACCCAAATATTTTGACCATTTAAGATCAGCCATGTTGGTGCTAAGAAAACTTGTTTATCATAAATGTTTGTAATAAATGCAACACCACCTTGTTTATATTTTCCAAGTGTTGGGATTTGGTCACTCGCGATATCGACCTGATATACATTTTCTCCATTAGGCAAAGAAAGTTTATCCGGATAAATTTTAATAACGGTTCCGTCAAAAGTTTGGTCTTGCATACCGTTTAATTTTATTGTTGCCTTAGCTCCTCCACTTACATAATTGATTTCATCTTCAGAAATATTAACTCTAAACACCAAAGCTTTTGGATCGATAATATTAAAGGTTGTTGAAGGTGTAGCCATTACGTATGGTGTATTTATATCTTCGTGAGTAATAACACCGTTAAATGGTGCGTTAATTGATGCAAGTGTTAAAGCATACTGAGCTAACTCTATTTGAATAGCTGCATTATTAACATTGTCTTTACTTTGTTGTCTCAAATGATCTACTGCTGTTTGAATAGCATCTGCTTTTTCATCGCCTTTTATCCCAGCTATTTGATAGTAGTCATAAGGATAAACTAATTGGGATTTTAATACTTTATCGTTAGCATTAGCTTTTGTTTGTTTGTAGGCTGCGTTTGCGGCATCGTAATTATTCATTGCTGCTTCAAGTTGTTTTTGGATTGTATATGTATCGAGTGATGCAATGGTCTGGCCTTGTTTAACGGTTGTTCCTTCTTTAAATGGAAGGTATACAACTTTACCTCCTGTTTGAAAATGTAATGAAGCTTCGTTTTGCGAACGAACAAATCCTTCTACCATTATTTGTGAATTAACAGCTTTAAGGTTAACTGTTTCAGATTTAATTTCTGAATTTTTGCTTTTTGTAATAAGTTTTGCTACTCCAAAGAATGTCCCTGTAGCAATTACTACCATAATGGCTAGCGAAATAATTAAATTTTTTGAAATACGCGTTTTCATATTATTTACCTTCCTTTTCAAGTTTTTGATACAACTTTTTTAAAATTTCTAACAAATTACTTTTATCCTGTTCTGAAATGACATTTAATACGTAGGTCATTCTTTCGACCTTAGCTTTGGTTGATTTTTCTAAATCTTTTTTACCTTTTGTAGTTAATGTAATCAAAACTTTTCTTCTGTCGTTTTCGTCGTCTACTCTTTCAACTAATCTGTTAACCAACAATCTGTCTATAAGAACGGTTGCAGTTGGTAGTTTAACATTAAGCTCTTTTGCTAACTGGCTCATTGTGACATTTTCTTTGTCGGCAATAAGCATTAAAGCTCGTAACTGCAACATACTAAGCTCGTGATCAATAGTCTCATTAAACTTAATATTTTTACCTACGGCTCTAATAACCTTGTAGGAAAGTAGTATTATTTCTTGTTCTGATGCTTTTTGTTTAGTCATAAATACACCTATAGTGCTTAACGAAGCTAAAGGTTAGCATCACTTAGTATTTATGTCAAATTTGGGAAGGTTTATTTAGTGTATACGTCAGACCAATTTCCGGTCTTGCATCCGTTAATGGTTCTCATTTTCCAGTAGCCACCGAACCATCCAAGAATAGATCCGAGCCCTGTTTTTTCGTGGCCGTCGTTTTTTAGTGTTAATTTAAATGGTAAAAAGGTTTTGGAATATCCAAAGTTTAGTTCAACTTTGTTTCCGCCAACAGCAGACCATGTAAGTTGTTCAGTTTGAGAATTGTAACTGGACCATGTTATTAGTGGTGGTTTTGAATCTAGGCAACGTGTATCTTTTTTAAATGTGTGCGTTGGTTCAGTCGGTGGCGCAAGGAGCGTAAATGTCCACGTGGTATCTGCTTCTGTCATACACGATGGCGAGGATACAGAATAATCGTCATTAAGTACGCAATTTGTTCTAAATAACACTGCTCTTATTCTGTGAGTTCCCCCACCGAATGTTTGATTTTCTACAGTCCAATTTCCTTGAGTATTAAAAACGTGAAAATTAGTTATAGTATCTATATAAACGACTAATACGTTGCTACTATCAAAGCCTGATGTACCTGTTATATCCACTGGAGCATTAACTGTAGGTTGTGTTGACTCGTTAATTGATACCTCTAAACTTGGACGGGCATATGTTTTTGAAGTCATTGTTAGAGATAGTAAAAACACTATGGTTAGTGTTTTGAAAAGTGAAGATTTTATTTTAAAAGAATTAACAGACATAGAATAATTTTACTACCTCTTATTCATAAATGTTATGGTCAATTGAAGTGTTGTAGCAAACGAAACCCACAACAAATAAAAAATGTTTAAATATACCACCCATGGTTTGTATGGCATGATTGCAATAAACGCCCAAAGTATTGTAAATAAAACTAAAATAATATCTGCTGCTGCGAGTTTATTGTTTTTTAAACCAAATTGAATGTATGTGAAAGAAAAGTTAAATATCAAATTTAAGGCAAAGGGTAACGTGATTAGCCAAGATATTTTTCCCAAAAATGTATCGTAAAATACGCTTCCAAAGCTTACTGCAATGATTATATAAAGGACAGTCCAAACAGGACCAAAAATCCAAGCTGGAGGTGACCACTTTGGTTTTTTAAGTTTTTGATAATACTTTTGCACTATATTTTAAGTATATGCTTTTGAGAAAAAATAGCTGTACTTAACTTGGGATACTTGTTAACGCGTGATATACTATCGGGTATATTGAAGGATAAAATGAAAAGGAGAGATTATGGCAGAGATAGTGAAAGTATTGAAGGCACTAGCCACAACGGATGTAATCCCATCAAAGGTTTTTACCTTGGACAAGTTTTACGAAGTTTACACAGCATTGCCCAATGGTATATTGATTTTTAAAGTACAATACCTTTCAGCAGGAAATATTCCTTGGGTAGTTATTGTAAATGGAGATACTTGGTCTACAGTTGTAAATCCCCGACTTGCTAAGTTGTTTCCCTGCTTGACGGAAATTTTGCCCGCCGAAATTATCTCCGCTGACTGGTTTTTTGAACATCGTACGAAAATGTCCGCATTGCTTGGCAGAGGTTTGTTTATTTGGCAAGTTCTTAAGTTGGAACGTCCTGGCCAAATAGAATGCAGAATTGAAGGTCCTTAAAACAACAAGCCGTAAAAGGAAAAGCACCTAAGTTTATTTATATTCTTAGGTGCTTATTTTTTTGTTTCTAATGTCTGTGTTTAAACTCATTTTCTGTATTATTTATGGCTATGGCAATTGTTGACACAAAAAAACCAAGCGCAAGTGCAATTACTCCAATGAAACTTAAATAAAAGTTTATAACCACAAATCCTGACAAAAATATTGCGGCTGATCCAAAAAGAATTATTATTGGCCAGTTTTTGTGGAATATAGGATGTTGCATGTTGAACACGTCCTTCAATTTAGCATCAGGGCTATATACGATATCTATAACGATCCATGAAAGCAGGATAACTCCAAAGCCTCCAATTATTCCTGCAAAAGTCGGATTAGCTTCTCTTGTAAAATATGCCGCAAGTGCGCATAAAACAACGCCAATACTTTCACAAACCAACGAAATAATTCTTCCCATTTTAACTCCTCCTATTTTTATATGAATATTGTGGCAATTCTATATTTTGTAAATTTATTGTCAAACTTAATTTAAAAAAAGAAAAAGGCCGCAACTAGTATATTAATAGTTACGGCCTTTGGTTTAGTTTTTTGTTATCAGCGCAGCAAGAAAAATACGGCTGTAAGGATAACGATTAGAACGATCAGCAGTTTCCAGATATTTCGCTGATCAAGAAACGGGTCGGTAATTTTGTCGGGAAGTCCGATGAAAATTCCAAGGCCCAGTCCAGCACCCGCCATACATGCAAAAATTTCTGCAAGGAATGTCGATAGGTCATAGGTGCGGTACATCGGTGTAACTGTACCGGAGCAGAACAGTAAGCACGCCAGGAGACACAATGCCCCAAATGCGGCAATTCCCCAACCGGCTGTGTCTGCTTTGGTTATACGTTTTTGTACTGAATTTGGCATCATCAAAAACAGCGAGATAATGCCCACTGCGAAGATTGTTATTGCAACTCCGCTGAAAATATATTTTAACGTAGTTCCATCCATGATATTTTTTCTCTCTCTTTCGTTTTACTTCTTTTTGGGTTCTGCTGTTGCATCACATTCGCCTGGCATCAGCGAAGTGCAACCTTGCTGCAGGTTTTGAAGGGCGGCCAGCGAAGGTGTGGTAATCATTTTACTGTAACCTTCAGCAGCCGATTGATACAGTGTGCAAATTCCTGCCACTGAATCCAAAGATACGCCATACATATAGGCATATTTTCCGGCGGGTAACATCGCGATGCCTTCGGGAGTGCCATCGTGAATTGCCTGGTATTGCGAGCAAACTTTCATATCGCGGGTTTCAGCCTGCAGCGCTTTTGTGGGAAATCCCATAAACTGCGCCGGCAGAACCTGGTCAGCATTTTGTGATCCAACAAATGTGGCAAAAGCTTTGTCGCCACTTTGGATCAGTTTCTGAATATCGGCGCCGTACTTATTATAAAAATCAATAATCACGGCTGTCTTCAGATCGCTAAGTTCCAGGTTTGAGATTTGACCATCAATCCTGAAAATTTCTCCTTTGATGTTCATGGCCTGAGCACGGTTTGATCGCATGTATACGGCGATATTTGTCGCGTGCTTTTGGCATTCCGTCACATCCCCAGGATAGGTTTGATTAACATGCAGCATATTCAATAGCGCCGGCGTTTCCTGGCCCATGCCCTTATCGCCAAATGCGCCCGTTAAAGCTGCAATAAAGAATTCCTGCGAGTTGCTGTAGCAAAGTTTCATTACAGCCAGCTCGTCTTTGGTCTCAGACTGTGCATTTTCCATTTGGGTTGTGTACAGTTTGAGTTGCTTCGTTTTCTCCACATCAAGGGCGACATGGGCGCTGTAAACTTTCGCAGCCTCCATGTACGCGATTTTCATTTCCTGCGTAAACTGTGTGGCTAACGGCGCAGGAGACGGTGCGGGAGCACAGGCGGATACCAGCATCATCAAAGTGATGAGCGTTACAAAGAGCAAATACGGAATTTTCTTAAAATTGAGTTTCATTTCTTCCTCATTTCACTGGATATTGACTATTGATGAGTCCAGACAATAAGTCCGAACAAGACGCCACACACTAACTCGATCACGAGAATAAGTGTTGGCCAGAACGTAAATCCCCCGGTAATTGCCGCTTGTTGTGAAACAGCTGCGGAAATCACTTGGTTTATTTCGTCCTGAGATAATACAACGCGGTCGATGAGGTAATTGAAGTTATCCTCCATTGAGGGCTTCTTAGCGCCATACCTTTCCCAAAGTCCCATAGGGGTTCCTTGAGTACCGGTTAGGCTCAGTTTGCCATCGGCGGCGATGATTAAAGCGGGCTTTCCAAAAAACCCTTCCGGTGTAAACGGAATTTTCTGTAGTTCATCTGGAATACCGGAAGCCATAGCCTCTTTCAAGGTTTCGTTTCCTATGGGGAGTCCAGACATTACACGGCATCCTGCTGGTTTAATATAGCGGCCATCAGGTCCATTACTGACAACGCACGTCGTCAGAATGGTGTTTTGCTGCATAATCGTGTACAGCGTTTTATCGCCGAACACTTTTTTCCACTTGCCGTTGTAGAGATCAGCCCGCATATTGTAGACGAGATCATCCAGCGAAACGCCCGTGGCATTCAATTCTTCCTCGGAAACAAACGCAAACGAGTTTGAAATATGCAGTACGTTGCCGTAGTACATGTTCACGTTCTGCGCGTCGGTGGTAAAACCGGCCCAGTCAACATTTTCGGCTCCAAATTTACCGAGTGGGTAAACAAAGTCAAAGTAAGTTGGCGTGTTTCCTTTGGCGGGGCTGTACAAATCGCGTGGCTCCAGCAGCATGTGTGCCGCTTGTAGCTTTGCAATGATAGCGGGATCACCAATAAATCCGGCGTTGGCGGTAGCCAGCAGTGGATTTGAATATTGGTGCCAGGACGTGGATCCTCGAGTCGTCTGTAAATTTACGTAATACATCCAGTCGACAGGAGCTGTGTAGTCGACCATGTTGAATTTTGTCCTGAAATTTGAATACCAAAGGTCCTGATAATTTGGAGGAAGCATCCATCCAGAAAAAAACATCAACGGGTGGTTTGCATTTCCAGCATCTGGTACCAGGTTTGTTTCGGGTGTTGCGTATATGTCGGGTAGGTTAGATTGCCCTGCGTAGCGTAAAAGTGCTTTAACGTCAGGGTCGTGTTGATGGTGCCATCTCGTTTCCCAGTCATTACAAGTATCGTCGTCGTCGTCCCAACCTACGCATACCTGATACGGATCCACATCGTACACGTGCTCGAATTCCGGGCATGTGCTGTCAGCGTCTCTATTGCCAGTACAAACTTTAACCAGCATAGAGTTTTTGGTGAGATCGACACCTTGAAGAGGCAGCATTTCCGTGAACGTATAGTTCAGCAGTTCTGCATACCTCATTGAAACTTCCGCTTTCTTTGCTGCAAGCCCTCCTTGGGATGCAGAATCCGCAGCCTTAGTCACCTCTCCCGGCGCCCGTTCCGTAATGGATTGGTACGTCGAAATTGACGAAAAGGTTGCGATAACGAAGAAAACGGCTGATATGCCCATGAATGCACCAGCTCCGGAATTTGCAGCAAAAAACGCCGCAATGATAAGCCCGGTAACAAGGATAGCCAAAAACACCAAAAATGGTGCCCAGTCGGCTGCCCCACGCCAGAGTGCCATGGATTGATTATATGTCTGAGTCCAGACATATCTTAAGCTCGAGTTTCCTGATACCGTTGTGTCCGCCATAGTTGCCGGAGAGCACGAAACAGCAAGGAAAATGAGCAATCCTAGGATCGCATAAATCCTTCTTTTCTTATCTTTCATTTCTAGTCCTCGATTCTATTAAGATTTCAAAGTTCTTGGGGCTTATAGTAACATAGTGATGGGGAGTATTCAACCTGTAGTAAGCGTTCTTTAACAACTTAATTTCAGGCTTATATTGACCTATATTAATGCTGGTTAGATGGACTATTTTACGTGTACAAACTTATTTAGGTATCTGAAAGGTACAATTGAAAATATCGAAATCAGTCCTACTATCAAAGGAATAAACCTAAGCGCTGCTGTTTGATCAAGTAATGCTACAATTGGTATCAGTGCTAAGCCCAGGCATCGACCAAAATTATAACTAAGCTCACTATCGCAAATAAAAGCGTACTTACTCTTTCCTTTATCTTCTTCATCCATTATCCCCATGACAACGGGGTAACTTAATGGTCCATATAGGGCATAAGCAATTGTAAAAGCGCCTATATATAAAAGTACTGCGGCAGGTCCAAAGTACAGAGCTAGTATTAATCCACCGAAAATACTTAAAATTCTACCCAAGCTTGCCATTTTCCAGACTTCTCTACTCGCTCCTTTACGGCCTACTAAGTAAACACAAATAGCGGAAAATAGTGCTGTACTTGAATTTACCAAACCAAGAGTTCCTTCTTTTCCTACGAGTACCAATACAAGTACGCTTGGTATTACAAACTCCGCTCCGGCAGCGATATTGGATAAAATGTTGTAAATTCTTACCATTTTCCATTTCTTGGTTGGTTTTTGAACTATTAATTCTTCATGGCCATTCCCTTGAACATTAATGCCTTGAAGTATATAGCCGGATACTGCAACTAATACTAATCCCACAAGCATTAAAGCCTTATATGACAGGTTCAATGTTTCAAGGCCATAAATTGAGGCAAAAGCAATAAAACTGCCTGCTAAAAATGGAGTAAAAATATTAATTATCATTTCACCAGCACTAACTAGTCCTACATAGTAAACGCGGCTATCACCCTTACTTAAAATTAGTTCAATATAGTTTTTATTAGCCCAAAAAATGCCGGAACCAATGCCAGCAAAAAATCCATAAATCGCTAAAACATTTGAATTTATAGATGGAAAAACAACTATGCAAACTGCCATTATTCCTTCGAGTAAACAACCTAACCAATATAAAGGAGCAGTTTGGATTTTGCGCAGTAGTAATCCGTTTAAATAAAAGCCAAGTGGAAGTCCGATGCAGTACAAAAAGTTATATATAAATAGTGAATATAAATTTTGGCCATTACGCCACAGATACGCGTTTGTAAAAATAAAAAATAATGTGTAAGCCATTGCGTAGAGGTAATAAGAAATCGTAAGTTTTTGTAAATCTTTTGAAAGTTTTTGATAGAGACTTATTTCTGAAAGTAGAATTTTTTTAATCGAATTATACATATGCTGAGGTTAATTATAGCGCGTAGTTACGGGTTGGGTAAGGTGTAGGGTTTATGGATGTTGCGTGCGAAAAAGAAAAGGACAAACGTTTTTGGGTTTGTCCTTTGTGGGGTTTTTAAACTAGGCTGTTTTACTATTATTTACATTCACAGCCAAACTTAAAAATTCGCGTTTAACTTCCGGTGTTGCATCAGCAGTTAAATGGTTAAGCAGTGCAATCAGATCCGAAAAGGTTTTGCATTTTTCGGAGATTTTCTGATTCGTGTAGACGCCTTTTGGAAGACCCTTGCTTCTGACTTCGGGTAACCCAGCATCACTAAATGCCTTTTGAATTAAAAGCTTTCCTTGTAACGTATTACTCCAATGAACCGTCATTTTTAATTCCTTTCATTTATAGGATATCGGGATTATACGTGATAATTATTGACAGGTCAACCTATAGCGTGGTAAATTACGTCGATTGTTATTAAACCAAAAATCAATTGGAGGCTAAAAATGTCAAGTTTGCGTTACCAAATTAACAAGAGTAATGAGGAATTGTACACGCATCTGCTCAATTACGAGCAGTCCATGTACCACTCACTGGCTTTTCTTTTCATCATTAGTATGGTGTTAGTTGGCCTGGTGATTTTCCTGCTTTTCAAATCAAGCTTTCAGGATGCAGTTTTTTCGATTTGCGTCACGGAAGCAATACTTTTTTTCTTTGGCTGGGGATTCATTTCGCCGCGTGTCGCCTGGAAAACCATTCCGGTTGCAAAGCCTGACGAAGATCCTGATCTCGCAACTGCAGAATAGCTAGCTTAACCCGACCTTACTGTCAAAAGACTTAAGGCCGGGTTATTTTTTTGATGTAACTTAGTGTGTTTAAGCAAAAAAATAGCCTGATTTGATTTTTGGTCATATCAGGCTTATTTGTAACATTAACTATTTATTCTTTTTTCCTTTATCCTCCTTATCTCCTTTTTTATCACCGCCGCCGTTGTTTTGACCTGTATTTTGGTCGTGATTCTGTTGGCCTGCGGGTTTGTCGGGTTGATGATTTTCAGCAGGTTTCACAGATGTGTCATTTTTGGGTTTATCTGTGTCCTGATGATCACCGCCGGATGGTTTTTGGTCGGAATTATTCCCGGGTTTATCGTTGTTTCCGGGTTTCCCTTTGTCGTCACCACCTGGCTTGCTACCGTTATCGTTGGGTTTACCATCGTTGCCGGGTTTTCCCTTGTCGTCGCCTGGATTCTTGTGATCGTCATTGCCAGGTTTATCCTTATCCCCATCGCATGGTTTTGTGGGTTCTACATGCTTTGTGGGTTCGGGAGATTTGGTCGGCTTTGGCTGCTCGGTCGGCTCGTGAGTTTTGGTTGGCGCTGGTGACTTAGTCGGACAAGGATCTGTCGGCTTTGGCTGCTCGGTCGGCTCGTGAGTTTTGGTTGGCGCTGGTGACTTAGTCGGACAAGGATCTGTCGGCTTTGGGGGCTTGGTCGGCTCGTGAGTTTTGGTTGGCGCCGGTGACTTAGTCGGGCAAGGATCTGTCGGCTTTGGAGTCCTAGTAGGCTCGTGAGTTTTGGTTGGCGCCGGTGACTTAGTCGGACAAGGATCTGTCGGTTTAGGAGTCCTTGTTGGTTCGTCAGTTTTGGTCGGCTCGTGAGTCTTCGTGGGCTCCGGGGACTTAGTCGGCTCGTGAGTCTTCGTGGGTTCTGGTGATTTAGTCGGTACACCTGTGCCGGTTTTAGTTGGCTCCGGAGTTGGTGTATCTGTCTTTGGTGCGGTTGTGCCCGTTGGAGTGTAAGTAGGAGCAGGTGTGGGCGTATCCGTTTTCGGCGCGCTGGTGCTTGTCGGTGTGTACGTTACCACTGTTTTGGTAATGGTTCCGGTTGGCGTCGGTGTGTAAGTTGACGTAGGTGTCGGAGTCGGCGTTGGGGTTGCGGTGTTTGTTGCCGTTTCAGTCATCGTGGTTGTTACAACTGGCGTAACGGTCGTAGGTACCTGAGTTGGGCATCCACAATTGCAACAGCAGCAACAACAACAGCAGCAAGAATTGCCACCGTTCTGATTCTGCGTCCGATAGGATGCGGAAACATTCATCTGCGCCGACGTTGGGTTATTTTGGCTCGTGGTGGTAAGTAAAGTTTTCGGCATACTTGAAGCAACGATTGTTGCACCGATTACAATTCCACCACCGATGAACACGCTCGAAAGTACAAGCGCGAAGGCCAGTACAATAGCATTAAATTTGCTCATCTCATTTTCCTTTCTTTTGTAGTCATGGGTTTTCAAAGTTCCGAATTTGTCTTACCTGAAACGTTTAGTCCTCTTCAATAATGCCTCCTTTTTATCTCTTTATGTTTGATTATTCACGGGATATTATCATGCTATAGGGCCTTAGTCAAAAAAAAGAAAGGCACCAGAGATGGTATAAACCACGCAATGGTGCCTTTTAATAACTCTAGCTATGCGCTTAATTGATAAGTAATGGCGAGTTTAAACAAATCCCCCATTAATCGCGCGGCTGGTTCTGGCATAGCCGTCATAATCGGGAGTTTATTCAGGGCTTCAAGAACTGCATCTTTTGTTCCTCGACGTTCCACATATTCCACAAGGGCCGTGGAATAATTCAATGCAAGACGTCCTAAGCCTGACTCTACTTCATCGAGTTCTTTGATTATCATTGATGCTACCTGTTTGAAGGTTGCTGTATCTAACATTTTGAGGCTCCTTTACTTGATGTCCCACCAATTGGATCTGACTATTATGCCCAGTGTTGTATCGTTCTTGTGTTCTTCCCAAATAGCTCCAATCGCATCATTCTGATCAGGGTTATATTTATTGATTTTGGATTGCGTGTTATTTGCAATGAATTCCAACAACTTTAGAGGATTTGGTGTGACCAAGTCCCAGTAAATTGCTTTTGTTGGCTGCGCTTCGTTATAAAAATGTTCAATCCAACATGGTCGTTGCTTGCGTTCACCTGAAATCTTGAAGTAATACCGCTGCTTAGCGTCTACTACTTTTTTAATCGCTTTCACATGGTTATTATCTTCGGCCGCCTCAATAGCCAGGTTCATATCTCTCAATGTAGGATAAATGAAACCTACATGATGCAATACAATGTCGTTGTTGAGTCCGTGAATTAACATTAACGCGATCATAGCATCGGTTCTTTGAGATAAGCCACGGCAGGAAACAATTGCATGAAGATCATTATTTCCATGGAGTTTTACTCTGACGCCACCCATATAGCCGAAGCCTAAAGCAAAATTCTCGGTAGGTGTCATTGCGATGGCTTCTTTTGGGTCCAACGTATTTCGTAATTCCGCTTCCATCCCGGGGCCAACAATTGATGCTTTTGATGCTAAAAGCGGTTTATCTCCTGACCATCCTCCGTGGTACATATGAACTTCTTGTTGTGTATCCACCACCGAAATTGTTGTATACAGATGAAGTTTTGCTAACTTCATCATCGCGTGAGCACGCTCATACAAATAATCCACTTTATTTTGCATTTTCGTCTCCTTATCTATTAGTCTGATTTTGACAACGTCGACATTATACCTTTATGGTCCTATAGTATCAACTATAAATTCAAAGTTTGAGCCATCGCATCTATCAATTTATTTAGATCAAAGTTATTTTGTTCGTATTTGCAGGCTGTTTTGTTTGGATCATCGTAATTAGCGCATTGTGGAAATCCCAGTGTAAATGTGAACTTAACTACTTTATCTTTCTTTTGATAGGTGTAGCTATAGCTATTAAAAATTGTGCCTGCGGCGCCTTCGCTTGTAGTTTGTATACAGTACGTTGTACCACTACTGGCTATGGTTGCTATTTCGCCTTTACAAGAAAAAATGTCGCTGGAAATTTCTACTTCAGGTGGCCACGTTTGCGCGTTAATATATGTTGTGCCTAATTCGGGATATTTGAATGTACTACCTTCAACGTTTGTAGTTGCCGTGTTCCAATATGTTGTTGGATCAACTGCAACATTATTTAATGCCTGTTGCTCCTGGATTTGTTTTATCTTCTTTTGATTTTGTAGCTCCACTTGAGTAAATATTAATGCAATAGAACTTATTACTATTAATAATGATATTGGTATCAATAATTTTTTATTCATACTTATATCTTACTTCTTTAGTTAAAAGTTGTTTTATGTTTTATTGATATTCTGCTGAAGGGTATACTGTAATAATGAAAGACGAACAAAAACCAACAAGTGATTTTCTTGGTGAGGAATTAAGATCAATAAATGAAGTTGCTTCAACACTTGACGAGAAAGCTGGTTTAATTACAGATTTAGCCTTCAGAGTTTTTGTTGAAAATCGTGTCACCCATACGGATTACGACGCCAGAGAATATACTTTTTTGCCGAAGGTTCACGGAATTTTATATAAATTGCCCAATCATCCAAATCAAGTTATAGAGGCATTACCTGAAAGATATTTTCATGGAGAATCTGTTGAGGGAAATGCAAAAGTAATGCCGTCATTTGTAACACGTGGACTTATTACAGCTGAAGGTCAGCAAGTTATTCATTCGGATCAGCAATCTTTATTAGAATTATCTAAAGGTAAGGAAAATGTAGTTATGGCTATATTATCTGATTGCGCTGTAATCGTTGGTGAAAACAATGACTCGTTGTTTTTTGCGCACATTGGTTATGGCGAAATTGGAAATATACAAAATGTATTAACACTTTTAAAAGAAAAAGGTGTTGATATCAAAAAATTAGTTGCTGTAGTAATGGAAAGACCTGAAGCAACCGACATAGGTTGGAATAAGACTGTAACTAAAGAAGATTTACTAGAAATGGGCTTTATTGAAAGTAATATCACTGTGGGACATTCTGAATTTGTTGAAGAGACACAAAATGGAAAAAAACTTTTTGGCCACAATAATATTCTACAAGTTACGGCAACACCTGAATTTGTTACCGTTCAATCATTTGATTATCGAGATAAATCAGGCTTTGAAGGGCGTATACCCTACAGTGTAACCGCTCACGACGCCATTAAAGTTTTTACATTAGAGTAAATATTCAAGTTATTTTATATTGTACCAACCGTTTTGGAAGCTATCGGCCGAAACAGGAACGCTATACTCTCCGCTTTTGCAGTGATTTATTGGTTTAATTTTTATATTCTGCCAACTTGCAACGTTTGGCAAAAATTCATGACCGTCATTACTCATATTTGAAATATTCCATGGATAATTTCCGGTGCCATCATCTATTTTTACAGAAATTTTATCGGCACCATATTGAGTCCAAATTAAGTTCATGCCCGATACACCGTTTACTGTTGCCGGTTCTAATTTAATCCAAGTCGTTTTTCCTGGTTTACTCCATAGGCAGCGTGTATCTTTTTTAAATGTTTTAAAGCTTGCAGCTGCTGACTGTGTTTCTGAATAACTAAATTCTTGTACGCGACTTCGTGCGTTATCAGTAACAAAAACGTTTTCATCCTTATCTACAACTATTCCGTAAGGTTTATAAAATTGGCCAAGATCTATACCTGGAGTGCCATAGATTTGCCACGTATTACCGTTATACATTTGTATACGACTATTAAAATCGTCAGCGACATATAAATTCCCGAGTGAATCAAAAGCAATATCTGAAGCGCCTTCAAATTGTCCTGGATCAGAACCTTCTCCTTGGGCAACAACGTTCCAAGTTGTACTACCCACGGGTAAAACGCTAATACTACTGTCTCCAGAAGAAACAACGTAAACATCACCATTTTCAGCTATAGCAATGCCCACAGGATTATCAAATGTTGTGTCTGTTCCTAATTCAGTCCATGTATCGTTTATATATTCATAAACTTTTCCGAAATCTGTATCCGTAACATAGACATTGTCGTTTTTATCAACAGCTATTCCCATTGGAGTATCTAATACCTCGTTAGAATTTTGAAAAATGGACCAGTCTTCCCCATTGTAAGTCATTACGTTTCTGTTTTCCGGATTTGTAACATAAATAACTCCGTGAGAATCTACCGCAATACCATAAGGCATAAAATCTTCTCTGTCCTCAGTTGTAGAAATAGTTGACCAGTTTGTGCCATCGAACACTTGTATTTGGTTATTAGTTGAATCAGACACATAAATATGACCATTTTTATCAGTGGCTATTTTGGTTGGGTTATCAAACTTTCCTGCTCCAGTGTAACCACCATATGTTGTTAGCTCATCTTCAAAAATATCGTATTTGATTATAGAATGTGCTCCTGTGTCTGCTACAAATATATTGTTACCATCTGGAGTTACGGCTATTCCGTAGTTGTAGTCAAAACTACCTGACAAAACTTCTGACCAATTTTCGCCATCAAATCTTACAATTCGGCCATTAGATGTATCAGATACATATACTTCTCTGTTGTTATCTACGGCTATTCCTGAAGGGTATGATAGTGCTCCGATTCCGCTACTAGCACTATCGAATGCGTGCCAATCGTTACCATCATACATTTGGAATCTTTGGTTCATTGTGTCTATTACGTAAAGTTTATCTAGTGGATCAATAGCAATTTGACGAGGACTGTTAAATTGTCCAACACCCGCTCCGGAAGTGCCTATTATTGTCCAGGTCTCTCCATCAAACTTTTGTATACGATTATTCCCTTGATCTGATACATAAATATTTCCTTGTGAGTCAGTTACAACGCCATAAGGTTGGTTAAACTCTCCTAGCCCACTTCCACCACTTCCAATTATTACCCAAGTTTCACTTGTAGCATCGTATTTTTGAATTTGATTGTTATAGGTATCTGCTACGTAAACATTGTCATTTGTGTCAACGAATACTCCAAACGGAGTGTTCATATTTTGTTGATCTGAATTAGCAAAAATTGTCCACGCGGAGTTTTCATATCTTATTATTCTGTTATTTCCGGAGTCAGCTGCATACATATTTCCATGGCTATCTAATGCTACAGAACGTGGTTGGCTAAAAAGAATTTCGGGCCAGGCTTTAATTGTTGAAGGGTGGGTAAAGTCAATTGCAGCGTAAGTCTTTGCGTTAAAAAAAACGCAACTACATGCTACAAACACTAGCAGTTTAAGATAAAAAGGTTTCATGGGCTACCTATAATCATAATACTTGTTAATATATTTGAGCAATAACTTTAAATTAGCTGATTATTTACTATTTAGACCAGCGTTTTAATTTTGGTAAGTTATCAGTGGCCATGTTGCGAGCTTCTTCCTCGGACATGCCCATTTGTGTAGCCATTCCTGCCTGTTTATTGATCATCTCTTCTAAAGTTCCGTTCCATGTGAATTCGCCATCTTGAAAACAATATGTACAGTATTCATCGTTTTGCGATCCGTCCTTGTTTGTTCCAAAATCTTCTGTTGCCATCATTGGCATTCCGCAACTTTGACAAACTACTACTTCATTAGTGCTATCCATATTTTTTGCCTTTCAATTAAATAACATAGAATTAAGACAATTATAAATAAAAAAATGCACCCGATAAATGATTAGTTCATCGAGTGCAAAATAGTAGGCACAAACTGTGCTTGTTTAGCGGGTCAGTCAGGTTGGGTCAAATCCGTCGACATTTGTTCCGGCAGGTGACCATTGTGTTATCTTTCCATCAGGTTCTACCGTGTGTCCTCCGCCAACATAATTGCCTTCAGCATCTGTATCCCATGATATGCGTGTACCTGGGCGATACAATGTGTGGTGCGCACCATCTGGCCTATGTGACTCACCCATTCTGCCTAAATCTCCTTCATCGTAAGGATTATTTGTAGCTGTGGGTCCGCCCATATTTACCTCCTTTATTAGTAGATTAAGGTAATAATATTCTCTAACCAATGGCTGATCAATCTCCCAGGCCGGCGGATACAAACTGGCGGGTATTTTCTGCGCCATTTCCTGCTTGTACAAACTTGCCTTGATTAAAATCGTAGGCTGAGTTCACCGAACCGCTGGAATTTTTGAGCACAAATCTTGTTAAGTAGCCATCGGCTGTTAAGGTAATGGTACCGGTACCTTGATCATTTCCTCCATTATCCCAGTGTGTGGTTACAGTGTGCACGCCGTTTTGATTCACGACCTCGTACCAGTATTTGCCGCCGGAAGTGGTTTTGTAATCGAATCTGGTTGAACCTTCAACAAACTTAAGTGCTTTGTCCCAGATACCCTTCATATAGTACGGAAGGATCGTGAACGCCAGGTAACCATTCATCATTACGGCCACATACTTGCCGCGGGCTTTGGCCATATGGTCAATCACCCATTGGTTAAGCTGTTCCTTGGAATACTTTTTGAAGTCTTCTTTTTCACCGAGGGTTGGTTCTCTACCATACACAGACTTAAACAGGTCAGAGAAAGAAATGTAACACCACCAAGCAGACATAATATTCTCCTTTCGATAGGTTCCCTCTTGGTGTGAGGGTTATAAGATTGCACGAATACTACATCCGACAAAAGTATTTTGCAAACAGCCTGTTTTTCGCATGCTATAATTACGCAAGTGCTTACGCCAAACACCAACAAAAAAAGATATATATTAAAAGTAAGTGGCGAGCTATTTTCCTCTAAAGACAAAAACATAGACTTTGAAAAATACGATGAGTTTTCTAAACAGCTTATACAAATGGTTGATAAAACTGGTATTCAGTTAGCCTTGGTTGTTGGTGGTGGAAATATTTTTCGCGGTCGAGAACGAAATCAAAATGTAGATTCTGCTGAAGCTGATTCAATTGGAATGCTTGCTACGGTTATAAACGGGATCGCCCTCCGAGAAGCATTTGTTCGTAATGGTGCCACTGAAACCAGATTAATGACTGCTTTTCACTTACCTGAATTTGCTGAACCTTATATTCGTTTAAAAGGGAAATCTCATTTAGATAGACATAGAATAGTAATATTAGCCGGTGGTTTAGGTAAACCAAATTTTTCAACCGACTCTGCTGTTGCTCAATACGCTGGAGAGCTTGATTGTAGTATGGTTTTAAAAGCAAGTACTATTGATGGTGTTTACGACAAAGATCCTAAGAAAAGTAATGACGCGGTTAAATACACTAAGTTAACTTTTCAAGAGGCATTGGAAAAGAGGTTAAAGGTTATGGATACTACGGCTTTTGCGATGTGTATGAATTCGGAAATTCCAATCTTTGTTTTTGACGGTAAGGACCTTAATAGGTTGCCAGATATTGTTAATGGCGACTTTAGTTTCGGCAGTTTAGTTTGCCCTATAGTATAGACTTTTTACCCATTTTCTGTTAAAATCCTCGCAATATCTTAAACTATCTGAAATGGAAAAGGAGTCAACTATGGCTGAACCTCGTAAGTCTTTGAGCACTAAGATCATTGAAAAGTTTCCACTTATTGGAAGCGTCTTAGTCATCTTAGTTGTTATGCTGACGTGTGCAACTACCCCGTACTACACGCTATTAAAGTACATACTCTGCATTATTGTTATCGCGCTGTATGGGGCACATGCATTAAGCAGGGCCGAGAACAAAAAATACGCCTTTGGTGATGTTCCGATTAACTTCGTTATCATCTTGCTTGTTCTCGTGTATATGGTCGGCCTGGTTGTTACCGGTATGTTTTTTAAGTAAAATGGGAAAGCGTCTTTATATCCTCATGGAGTATAAGGACGCTATTTTTTGCCCGATTCTCTAATATGCTTGTCCTGGTGGTAATAAAGGAGCGTTTCGGTACATACATGAATTACTAAGTTTTCCAGGCAGGCACTGTCCGCCGGAAGTGTACTTATATAGGAATATCCCGATTGCAACCAGCAAAGCTGTTATTACGCAGAAAAGTATTATCAACCTAGTTTTTTTAGTGAATTTCATTAATAAATTATGATACTTTGAGTTTTAGAGTCAACAAAAAAGGGTATCAATGCTTTGTTTGCAAATGATACCCTATGTTTTACGTTACATATTTATCCTATTCCTAGTCTAGTGAGAAGGTGTGCTTTGACCATTTCAATATTGTCTTTAGGCACACCCATACGTAGTAGAACGTTCGTTAAATAATCCCGAAGTTCTACCCGATCATCGCATAGTATTGCGACACTTTCACCATCGTCGCGTTCTTCCGAGGCGTAATCCACGACAGGCTCATGTTTTTTCATGATAAGTATTCGACCACCATTTGTCGTAGAAATTGCCTCGATGTGCTTCCAGGAATACGGTAGGTACATCGAAACTTCTACTCGGGCACATGGTTGCTTTGCGCGTTCTTTTTCACCAAAAAACGATGGTTCCTGTGCAGCAGCAATAATTCTTCCGCCAAATACATCATAAGAAATATTTCCGCTATTTTGGAAATAATCAAATTTAACAAAGCGGAAGATCTTTAACGTACCGTACTGACCTTCTTTAAGCCGCGATGCCACAAAGAATCCGTGGTTGTATGTCTTACCCGGGTTATTAAACAGATTATTCATGTTAAAATCCCAGGCTAGATCCGTCTAAAACCAGTGTTTGTGGCCTGTTAGCGTTGTTTTCGATGTTTTTGATTCGAAGTTGTCCCATAATACTGTTGGGGCTAACCGTTTGGCCTGGTTTAGGTTCCACAAGTAAATCTATTTCGCCGGTGGAAACAGCCATTAGGGTATGTCTTCTTTCTCTTCCCATTCTACGGGAGTCCGGTAAATCAACACGATAAAAATATTTCATTCTCACTCCTTTAACATCTATATTTGGATTAATTAGCCGTAGTTTAGGCTAAAATATCGAAAAAGTCAAAGCTATAGGATACGTAATCGCCGTAGGCGCTAAGTTACTTTTCTATCGCAACAATCTTTATTTGAGTAACATCGTGAAAGCCGAATTTTCCGTGTTCCCTACCCATACCGGACTTTTTGTAACCACCAAAAGGATTTGATTCTTTACAATACCCTAAATTATTTTGGCTCACCATTCCTGTATTAATTTGTAAGGCTACCCTTTCAAATTTTGCTTTGTCTTGTGTAAAAACGTAACCGCCAAGTCCATACATTGTGTCATTTGCCAAAGCTATGGCTTCTTCTTCGGTTTCAAAACTGACCACGGGCAAAACCGGCCCAAATACTTCTTCCTGCCAAACCTGCATATCTTTTGTGACGCCTGTTAATAATGTGGGAAGATAGAAAGCACCGTTTAAACCTTCGGGCCTTATACCGCCAACTAATATTTTTGCACCCTTTGAAACTGCGTCTGCAACTTGTGCTTCTAGTGCGATTACTTGTCGTTCAGCAACGAGCGGTCCCATATTATTAATTTCATCTGTAGCAATTCCTACTTTTTTCTCAGCTATCTTTTCTAATAACAGTTTAATAGTTTCATCGAACCTAGATTTATGAACAATTAATCTTTTTAAACCATCACAAATCTGACCGCAGTTTAAGAATCTATTTAAAATAATTGTGTCGATAACGGCCGGAATGTCGGCATCCTCGAAAATAATTCCCGGAGCTGAACCGCCCATTTCTAATAGCACTGGTATAAATTTTTCGGCTGCTACTTTATATAGCTGCTGACCAATTTTAGTGCTACCTGTAAAGCAAATCATGTCTACATTTTGGTGAGCTAATACATCTCCTACAATTCCGTCGCCGTATACAATACTTAATACACACTCTGGTAAACCTGATTCCGTGGTAATTTCTTCGAGCATTTTGGAAAACAAAGGAACTTCTTCTGATGTTTTTAAAACGATAACATTACCGGCAACTAAATTTTGTCCGCACTGCCACACAAAATTGGACATTGGAAAGTTCCAAGCAATTATGACTGCGACTACACCACGGGGTTCGTAGTAAACAACGTTTTTTTCGTTGTCGTCTTCATATGTAACCTCTGGTGATAAGGATTCGTTTGCGTGAGCACTGTACCAACGTAAATATTTAATTCCACCTGCTACATCTTCTTTGGCTTCGTTAATGGGCATTCCCATTTCTTTTGATTGTAGTAAAGCTAGTTCGTCGGCATGTTGTTCAATAGTGTCATAAAATTTTAAAAGATATTTGTTACGCCCTTCTATACCCAAGTTTTTCCAGTTTTCTTTTGCTTTGTGCGCTTTTTCAACTATGTTTTGAATTTCTTCGGCGGTGGTTATTTCAACTTCGCCAATTACTGAATTGTCTGATGGGTTTATTGATGTTAGTTTCATACTGGAATTATACAGCAGTTATTCTATAAGGACTCCCTTTAGCGGTCACCATCTCCCACACACCAACAAATACCTGTATAATGCTTAGTGCAATGCCTACTGAAGAAGTATTAATACAACTAAATAACGCCTCTTTTAGATACGGTGCTGAAGAATTTCTTTTTAAAGACGTTAAGCTAACCGTTAAAAAAGGTGACCGTACAGCCATTGTTGGCATTAACGGCAGTGGTAAGAGCACGCTCTTAAAGCTCTTAACAGGACAGCTTCCTATAGAAGAAGGCGAAATTTCAATTAACTGCAAGCCTTACTACGTTCCTCAAATAGACCTATCTGTTAACCAAGAAAACTTGACTGTGTATGAATATATCGAAAAGTATTATACCGAATGGTGGGAAATTCCAAGTGAAGTTGAACGACTATTTGGCCTAACAATTAATACTGACGCTTTAGCAAAAACTTTAAGCGGTGGCGAACTCATGAAACTAAACTTGGCAATAGCACTAAAACATAACCCGGACGTTTTAATCTTGGACGAACCAACAAACCATTTAGACGTTAAAGCCATAAAATCTCTTATCGACTTTATACAGGCTCCTGTAAATCAAAAATATACTTTTATTGTAGTTTCACACGACATATTTTTCATTAACACCGTTATAAATAAAATTTGGGAATTGGATAAACAAACAATAACAACTTATGGCGGTAATTACGATTTTTATGTTCAGCAAAAAGAATTTCAGGTAAATGGATTAAGAAAACAATTTGAAGTCGCTAAAAACCAGTTAGAACGCGCAAAAGAAACCGAACAAAAGGAAATTGAAAAACGTGCCAACAAAGCTAATCAAGCAAAACGTGCATTTATAAAAGGAAGTATTGATAAAACTGAATTCAGTGAAGGTAAAAATTCGGCCGGTTCCTCTATGCACACAATTACTGCTGCTATTGAAAAGTTAAAAGAAGACGCTGCCGAAGATTTGGAATTATTTGAAACCGAAGAACGCAAATTAGCTTTTATGAATATTAAAAACACAAAAGAAAATTTGGGCAGAACAATTTTCGAGTTAAAAGATAACAAGCTTTTAGTTGACGATAAAGTTTTGTTAACCGAGGTTAATCTGAAAGTTTTATACGGAGACAGAATAGTTTTGGCTGGAGATAATGGTACAGGAAAATCCTCACTAATAAAGGCGCTTTTACAAAAAGGCACAGGTTATGCAGGTAGTCCAAACATTAAACTTGAGGGCGAAAACTATGTGGGCGCTAATATGGCTTGGGTTTATATCGATCAAAACTACAGTTTAATAAAACCAGATTTAGATTTAATCCAAAACCTAATGACTTATAACAACACTTTTACCGAAGATATTGCTAAGGAACAATTAGGTAAGTTTAAGTTCAGAACAAAAGCTGAGCACAATAAACTTGGTAAAAATCTTAGTGGTGGTGAAATGGTTCGACTTGTTATGGCTATGATCACGTCAAATCCTGTTGATTTGTTAATTATGGACGAACCTACAAATAATTTAGACGTTGCTACTGTGGAAGTTTTGGTTAAATCGTTAACTTTTTTCCGAGGTTCATTAATTATTATTTCTCATAATATCGACTTTTTGACTAAGATTAATATTCAAACTGCCTATTTGATAAAAAATAAAAAGATTAAGCCGTTAAATGTAGCTCCAAGTAATCGCGAGGAATTTTATAAGGCGTTGTTAGCCGCTTAAAGTTCGAATTTAGTTTAAGTTGTACCAACCACCAGGAAACTTGTCGGCTGACACAGGAACACTTTCAACTCCTGATTTGCAGTGATTTTTTGGTTTGATGGCTATGTTCTGCCAGCTTTGTACATTTGGTATAAACTGATGGCCATCGTTTGTTGAGTCAGCTATTCTCCATGGATAGTTTCCTGTACCATCGTCAATTTTTATTGAGACTTTGTCGGCACCATATTGTGTCCAAGTTAAATTTACGCCTTTTACTCCGTTTATTGTTGTAGCTTCAGCTTTTATCCAAGTTGTTTTAACGGGTTTGCTCCATAAACATCGTAGATCTTTGTTAAATGTTTTAATCGTTGTTTCACTCGATATTGAGCCTCCAATGGAGTCATCGTAAATCGCTACTCTATTATTACCTGAATCTAAAACGTAAAAATTTACGCCGTCGTTACCTAATGCAGATGGCTGATTGAATCCAGCAGAATTTACTGATTCACTATTATTGTTTGTGTTGTTAGATACAAAATCCGGTTGGCCTAAAACTCCAGTAGCATTTTGGCCATTTTGTGTGGGCAAAGTATCCCAAATTAATACTCTATTGTTACCTGGATCGCCAACATACAAAACATCATTTTGAATTACTATTCCCATAGGGTATGCAAGTGTATTAGCTGCGGGAAGATCATGTCCCCTGTTAACCTCGTAACCTGTAAAGTCTTCCTGTCCTAGCACTAGATCTGCTTCTTTATCATTCGAGTCCGGAATTGAGTTCCAGATTAGTACTCTTTGCATGCCTCCATCGGAAATATATAATTTGCTTTTATATACATAAATACCATTCGGTCTGTTAATAGACGTACTGGAGCCATAAGTATCTGCAGCTGACGTAAGTGTCGCAGCACCTAAAACTAGATCTGCGTCTTGACCATTTTGGTTAGGAAGTGTTGTCCAAATTAAAACGCGTCCGTTGTTTACATCGGAAACGTATAAACGTGTACCGTCGTAAAATACTGTCATTGGTGTACCCATGCTGTTGGCCGCGGGATCTTCCCCTCTGTTGTAGCCTACACTTAGCATGTTATCCTGTCCCAAAACTAAATCTGCTGTGCCTGCAACGGTATCTTCAGTGGGAATCTCATTCCACATCAAAACTCGATTATTAAAGGTATCGGTTACAAACAATTTTGTATTGTCAGTAAAAACTCCCATTGGTCCGTTAAGTCCAGTAATTACAACATCATAAGGTTCTTCGTTTGTGGTTGGAATGTGATCCCAAATTATTACCCTGTTATTTATGGCGTCAGCTACAGCAACATATTTATCGGTAACACACAAATCGCCCGCCGGACCTTCCCCCATGACATTTAAATTTCCGCTTTCTAGTGTTCTATCAATTAGTGAACTGGAGTTAAGTGCGGCTGCCGAAACATTCGGTGCAAAACAAATAGCTGTTAAGATTATTGAGAAAATTGTGAATGAATGGGCAAATCTCTTATACATTGAATTAATTATAGAAGTTAGGTCTTTAGTGTAAATAGACATTTAAATTAACCGCCAGTGTACTTATTTTTCTTGGCTGTAAGTCATTCCCCAAGGTGTATCACAATAGTTTGGACAACCTTTGCAATTTAACAATCTAACGGAATAATGTGCTTTTACGCATGAATCGTAGTCATGTATATTGCGTGTGACCAAAAAGTATAGCGAAATTACCAATGTAACAATTACTAAGCTAATAATTGCCAATATTTTACTTCGCATAATATGAGTATATATCAGATTGAGTTAATAATATAGACGCATACAATTACTTGTATAATAAGAGAGTGATACCTAACATTTTTTTCTTTGAGACAAAACCCTTTATGGCAGTTGAGATGCTGGACGTCCTAAAAGACAATTTTTACTTGCTTTCCTATTTTGCTAATGATAGTTATGAAAAACTTAAAGATTCCGGCTATCTGGTTAAAACATATGGTAATACCTCAGTCGAGATAGACTACGATAACGCTTTACTTAATACTCTTAAAGATACTAACTTTATTAATAGCTATATAACTACCAAAGATTACGTTTTGTTCTTTGGTATGAATGAAAAAATGGATGCGACCCTTAAGAAATTACGTATAAAAATGGCACTGCCAGAGCTCTCGGTCCAAGAAAAATTAGGAAATAAGTTGGTTCTGAATGATATGTGTAAATCATTAGGCATAGAGGTTAATAAGTCCCTAGAATTTACCAAAACACCAATTGATACAGAAAAACTTTATTCCGCTTGTACAAATGAGTTAGGCTTACCTTTTATTATTCAAGGTGGTCATGGTGCGTCTGGTGCTGATACATCTTTAATAAATAATCTGGAAAGTTTTACTGTAAAAATATCTAAATTAGGTAACACTTTTAAGGCGAGCAGGTACATTAGTAAACATATTCCACTATCCACGCATATATGCATAACTAAAGACAAAATATATTCTGAGGGACCATTTGTACAGCTCCTAGGTTTTAAAGAACTTGCCATAAATCCATTTCAGTTTTCAGGTAATGATACAAACCAAAGTTGCATACACAAGGATATAAAGAAAAAGGTTTTGCAATATAACAAAAAAATAGCGGATTATGCGAAGAAGTTGGGATTTAAAGGAATTATGGGTATTGATTACCTTTGGGATACGCAAGAAAACAAAGTTTTCGTTCAAGAAATAAATAGTAGATTAGTTGGATTAACTAGGTTATTAACAGGCATTCAAAAGGAACAAGGTATAACCCCGCATTTATTGTTACACCTAAATGAGTTTGTGCCTCTTGATGAATATATTAAGGAATCAGTTAGTAAGTCTCTGGACAACAGAAATTATTCTCAAGTTTATATTCCATATAACGTTACTGAGGTGAAAAATGTAAAAAATAGCATTACGCCGGGAATCTACGGGTTGGTTAGCGGTAAACTGAAAATTTTAAGCAGCTCGCTTTTTGTAAAAGACATGACGGTAGACGATATTCTAATAACTATGACTGTGCCAAAAGGAATGGAAACCTATGAAGATCAGGTATTGCTGAAGATAATTCTTAAAAAAAGTGTATTAGAAAATAATAAATATGAACTTTCGAAAGAATTTAAGGATTTGGTAGGTTTATTACGTAGTGAACTGTTAGACTAATATTTCACTATCATTTAACCTCTATCCAATACGAACCCCTTAAGTAGTAAAAAGGAAAGATAGCTAAAATACTGTAAACATTTCTTAAGAAGTTATTAAGTAAATTACTTTTAAAAAATGTACAACGTTCTAAATACTCAAATTTTGTTGGAAACGAAAAACTAAACTTAGTAAAACCAAAAGTTTTTAAAAAACTAACCCACTCCCCTTTTGTTTTTAAGTTTACATGTCCCATTGAAGTTAGTTGACGTTCTTTAGAGTCAAATAAACAAAATTGTGGGGAATCTATGTTAGGAACTACTATAAAGATGCTTCCTCCTGGGTTTAGTTTTGACTTAACGTCAGTTAAAAGTTTAGTTAGATTTTCATCATAAATATGTTCGATAATGCTGGCCAATATTATAAAATCATATTTTTTGTCGGGTGCTTTATAATCGTATTTTAAGTAAAAGTTGTCGTAATACTTTTCGCCTTTTTTCTTAGCTTCTTCAGATATATCCACGCCGTCTATTGCGATATCCAGTTTAAAAACATCTCTCAAATAGTATGCTGTTTTTCCCATTCCACAACCAAAATCTAATACAGTTTTATATTTGTTTTTAACAATAATGTCGCGTATTACCTCAACAAATGGTTCGTAGACAATTTCGTCGTAGGTTTTCCAGTCTCTGTTTGATAGTTGCTGGTTAATTGATATATCTGATTCAGGCATCATTGATGTAATTTTAGCAGATAAGTTTTGGGATTTATAATTGACTTATAGTGTGTTCGATAGAACGTCTAGAAATTTAGTGCTACTATTTACGTATGAAAGTTTTGATAAAACTTGTTTTAGCTTTTGCAGTTTTGGTTATAGGAGTATTATTTCTGACCGGTGTTCTTAACTTAAGTTTGTTAATGAAAAGTGTTAAATATTCTGCAAGTCCCCAAGGTAATACCTATTTCACAACTGGCAGCGATTACGAGGGGAATTACGTTTTTGGTGGAGCGATGCAGTTGGCCATTAACGAGCTTAATGCCAATATTCTTCATAGCAAGTTACAACTAAATTTATCTGCAAATGATGTAGAAACCCGACGAATACTTAATATCTTTAACAAAGCAGAATTTACCACAAATGATTTAGACCTACAAAGTTACTACGTTAAAAGTGGTTATGGTGAGCAAACGATAACAGCCATAAATACAGAGTCAAAGGCAAAATTTCCAAACAAGTCATTTAAGGATCTTATGCTTTCGCTTTCACCAAGAGATATTATTTCTTATGCCTATTTTTTAAAACAGGTTGCATACACAATCCCATTTACGTCCAACTATACAACGTTTCTTAATGAAAGTGTAAAGGGTTATAAAGCTACTTCTGTTGATCAAAAAAAGAATGTACAAATAGTAGACTATAAAAGCGGCGATAACTTTATAGTTAAATTGGAATTAAAAGACAATAGCGATGAGCTTTATTTGGCTAAAGGGTATGACATGACAAACCCTTTAGATGCGATAAAAACTATAAACAGCAATATTTTGAGAACTACTATGGCGGAGGATGATATCTTTTACGCTCCGGAAATTCATTTAGATATGAATAGAAACTATTTTGGTTTTACGGGAAAAAGCTTATTAAACAATGGTTTTAATGATTACGTAATCAGTTATATGTACGAGGATATTAAGTTCGATATGGATAATGTTGGAGCACGCGTTGAAAACCAGGCGGTTTTTGGTGGCGCTATTACGGGTTTACCTGAAAAACATACGTTCAAAAGTTTGGAGCTTGATAAACCTTTTTGGGTAATTATGAAAAGAGCAAACAGTTATAATCCTTACTTTGTGCTTGGCGTGAAGAACTCCCAAATAATGTTTAAGTAGTAAAATTAAGCTATGTTAGCTGCAATACCTGCCGAATCTAAAAATGAAACAGCGCAGATCGAATATGAACCTTCTGTAGTTAAACTTATAGAAAACTTTACCCAAGAAATAGAAACGCCAGCTTCAAATTATTTTGGTATTAAACCAGAAGCTGTTGTTGTTATTCAAGAGCAATTATCCGACATTGGTATCATGCCACCTAAAACCGATCTTAAGAAAATGAGAACTTATTGTGCCGATCTTAAACCGGAATTGCAAAAATTTGTTTATGCAGGAACCGAAGCTGACGCAGAAATAAGCTTATTTACAGGAACTGTAGAGGTAGATATATCTAAAACACCAAAAGCACCACCAGAAGAAGTACACGATCGTGATGGAAAATTAATTGCTCGCTTACATCCGGGAAGAGGCGCCCGCGACGAAAGATTAGTTTTAGGTCTAAATAGATTCGATGTTATACTTCCGAATACAGAAATTAGGAGTAGCTCCGTATTCCCACACGAAGGAGTTTTCAATGGTGATTTAACTATAGTATCTTTAGATCCACAAATGGAAGTTCCACATGGCCTTTTATCAATTAATGCTGAGATGCCTTCCCACCACCGAAATCATATTTGTATAACAGCATTAGAACATGCAAAAACTAGAAAAGTAATTCCCACAGCAGCTGAAGTTTATGGTAGCTCTGCCCTAGGAGCGCAGGCATATTACACACTAGAAGGTAAACCTCATTCTATTGCGTCATACTTTAAAGTTAATGGTGCAAGCGCATTTGGTGTTTATTATCAAGGATCATCTGAGGAAGCAGCTTATAAATGGATTGGAAAAGGTAGAGATGAAGTTTTTGTTGGTGAAAAGCCGGAAGTAACTGTTGAAGCTGGTGTTGTTTCAGTAAAAAGAGGCGGTTGTGAGTATAAGTTTGATGCTGAAATTGATGTGGATGGTATGCTCAAAAATATTTCAAATAATTTGTTAAAGAAGTTGAATGTTTTGGATTTGTGAAAGTTGGTTGAAACTAAATCTTCTCTAAAACTCGTTTCTTAATATCTTCCACGGATAACTCTTCCCGAGCACTAAACCTAACTAAAGGCATATTTGATTCCTCCAGTATTTGTTCTACGTTCCTATCTCTTGATATGCGGTCCTTACGATTATGTGAGGAATCATCGAGTTCAATTGCCACAAGCGGTTTAAGATGTTTTTTATCGCAAACCAAATAATCCACTGACTTCTGATTCACGTGTGAAAAAGCACCTTCCCACCATTGTTCTCCAACTTCATGGTCAAGAAACGCCGATAAATGAATTTGAGGGAAAATATTGTATTCATTTCCTACAGCATCCTTTAATAATTCAAAAAATTTAGTCTCGGTGCTTGTCATTAGATATCCTCTTTTTTTGTATTGATATTTTGATTTGGCGAAGCCGTGATATTTTTTAAAGTGTAATGCTATGTCTAAAACGTAAAGTCCAATTACGAAGAGCCCTAGGTACCAGTAGTGGACGATAGCATACGTAAATGAATTAACTAAACCGATTAGCATTGTGTTGTTAACGTTGTATGGTGTCATATCTATATATTAGATTACGCTATTGTATGAGTATGTGGAATAGTGCTAATTTAAAACTTTCACTTCAATGACTTTAGGAATATTTGGTTTACCATTTTGATCAAATGTTACTGTGATTGGGTCATTTTCCAATTGTCTACGGGTACTATCTGAAAATCCGGCTACGTTTACTTGAGCTACTCCTTTTCCTTTTAATTCTTCAAAGGTAAATCCTGTACGATAGTCACAAGCACCTCGGGCCATACGCATATCAGAACCTACAGGGTTGTAGTGAAAACCTGCTGTGTAAGAACTATCTTTAACGACACCTTTCGCAAAGCTTAATTTAATTATTATGTCAGATTTATCTATCCACCCGCATAACCTATCTTCTTCAACAGGTGTTGGGGTTACGATTGTGTTAGTACTCTGTGTTGTTTGCTTTGCTGGTGTGGTGCTTACTGAATTTTTAGTTTGAACCTTGTTTACCGGCTTTATATTATGTTTATTAGCATTGTTTAGCGTATATCCTAATAAAATTAGTAACCCTGTGATTATTATAGCTGCAATTATTTTTTTGTTTTTCATATTAATTTATAAGTGATAAATTTGTGACCACGGGCCTATTTTACACCCATTAATTGTGCGCATCTTCCAGAAGCCCCCAAACCATCCCATAACTGTACCAACACCAGTTTGGATATGCCCTGTGTTTGGTACTTTTACTGTAAACGGAAGCTCTGTGTTACCCCAACCAAATTTTATTTCTACTGTATCTCCTGAATATGCGATCCAAGATAAAATATTAGTAAGTGGGTTGAACGTGGATCTTGCTACTGCTGGAGGTGTTATTCCTAAGCATCTGGTGTCTTTTTTGAAGGTGTTACTTTTTACATGCCTTTCCGATTGAGACGATTCCGAGGATTCAACCGCTTCCAAGCTTCCCCTAATAAGTTGTTCCTGATAATGCGGATCTTCATACGAACTTAAGCTTCCGAGGATATAGATACTATCACCAAAGCTCACGGAAGCTGCCCAAAATACGCCAGCAGGAAGTGTTGCAGAATCTAAAGTCCATGTAACATCATTACCGTTAACTGTACCCACATATGCGGTGTCTAAACCAGCCATACCTTGTCCAAGTCCGCCAATCATATAAATATCGTGGTTTAGTATAGTTGGAGACATGAGAATCCTATTGTCTGGAAATCTATCGCTACTTTGATGCCAGGAAATTTCCCCATTTTCAAGCGTTCCCGTATAAACTAGTAATATTTGTTCTTCTTGATCGGGAGTAATAATAAATATTTTATTTCCGTCCGCTACGGATTCGAAAATCGGAAACATGGACATTACCACGGTAAAAGGTAACGAAGTTGAATCGGTAGTCCAAGTAATATCTCCATCAGAAATGGTTCCAATAAAGCCATTCGCTTGTGCATGACCCTCAAGAGTATATCCACCAGCATAATAGACGTGGTCGTTATCAATTGCTACAGCTCCGCCGGCAAATGCTTCTGGCAGCGTGTGTGCACTTGTTGTCCAAGTAATATCACCGTCGTTAGTAAAAGTTCCTATGTATACAGCATCGGAAGTTGTATCAGCTAAAGATCCTCCAATTACGTAAATTGTATTTCCATCTACTAAGGTGCTACCCAACGCTATGCCACCAGGAAGGTGATGAGAACTTATTGTCCATGTAATGTCACCGTTATCGGCTACAGTGCCAATGTTAATAGTATCCAACATGTTGTTATCCCAATCCGAACCTCCGATAGCATATATTTTTCCGTTGTGCGTCGCGGTTATATAACCCATCACCGATCCAGGTAAACTGTTTGCGTTCTTCCAAACCATATGTTCGGTTGCGGCTTGTGATTTAAGTGGGGTAAATGTAATAAGAGCTGCGATTATAGCTACAAAAGAAAAGCTTTTAAGATAGGCAGAATACTTAATCATATGTGTATACATATATGGTACAGCTAAGGAAAGTTATTGCGCAATAGTAAGACTGTCTAGTGTTTAGGATTTATTTTACAGCGCTAACAACAATCACTTTATTATATATGGGTAATACTAATTCTAAAGGTTTACATACGCTACCAAAAGATTTTATATTTGTGGATTCAAATCCATTTACTTTGTACAAGCGTTTTATGCCAAAATAAGAATTGTCGTTTTTATGTTCATATTTGTTTCCGTAAAGTTCCTTTTGCATAAACGAAGTTGAAAGAATGGAGTTTGTTCTATATTTACTACTTGTGACCTGTGTAACAGGTTCTTGCCCCAAGACCAAAGACACAATATTATCAAGTGAAGCAATGTTTTCGGTAGCTAGCATAAACAATCCACCTTTTTTTAAAATCCTATGCACTTCTGCTATGAGAAAGTCCTTATCTAGTAAGTGTTCTATTACCTGATTGCATATAACAATATCAATCGAATTAGCACTAAATGGATATTTATCTTTTTCTACATCCAGTTTTTTATAAAGCAATGTTTTATCAATGATTTTTTCGGTTGGTAAAATATCTAACCCGTAAATATCCAAAATTTTATGCTTAGGAAGTTTAGACAGCATTTTTATGGTTTTATCCCCTATACCACATCCAACATCTACTATAGTTACTTTTTTATTGGAGGTTAGAGTAAATTCTAAAGTTTTAGTAGAAATAAACTTTTCAGCATCGTCGAAGGCTTGTGCTACAATTTTTGAGAAGTATTTTTTAATAAACATAATGAAAATTCTTTGTTCATTTCTTAAATAATCCTAGTATTGTCCTAGTAAATACATCTATAGTAGCTTTTGGTGTAATTTCTAAACCATTTGTTTCTAAAATTGGTATCCATACTGGTTTAGCAAAAAAGTTTGGATCAGTTTTCATTTTTTCTTTTTCCGGGGATTCTCCTAATACCGGTTCTCCGCTAACGTATGTGCATTCAAATATATGTTGAACTCTTTCCGTGTTACCCGCAGTATATGTAACTGTTTCTATAAGTTTTGGTGAAGTTACTACTATACTTGTTTCTTCTAATACTTCTCTAATAACTGTTTCTTCCAGGGTTTCATTTTCTTCTCTTTTACCGCCGGGTAATACGTAGTGCTCGTGGTTACTTTCTTTTTCAAAAAGCAATAATACACTGTTATTTTTGCAGACTATGGCTCGTGCTGATTCTGTTTTCATGTTTTGATTATACAGTAACTGCCTTGTAGCTTAATTCTCAAAGTATTTTTTAGTTATGGCAATAACAATACCGTATCGATTTTCATTTGTTATGTTTTTAAGCAACTCCGGTAGACTGGGGAGATTTTGTTTTTCATACGTGGTTCCGGCAATACCAGAGGTTTCTCTTTGAGCATATTCGATATCTCCAAAGTCAGTAGTAGATTTTTCTACGAATTCTATTTGTATTGTTTGGTCATTCTTTGAATATCTTGCGACTGAAGAAGGTAGATTGGAGACATCGTACACACCTGTGCCGTTTAAACGTTTTGTCCCGTAAGACTTATCGTATACGTCCGCAAGATATTGCATTGGTTGGTTGCCATCTCGATCTGTATACGTAGCTGTCCAACCTAGCTTATTTATATCTTTTTCAAAATTAAGTATTGTTTGTTTAAAATCGCCGTTGAAACCATAATAACTAGTGATTTTATAAGCACATTGACTTGCATAACCATCAGTTCTTTTCCAATTGCTTTCTCCACGATGACAGCGATCGTAAAAAGATGTTGTATATTCTTTAAGATATCCTAGTTTATTTATTTCACTAAAACTGTTGTTTATATCAGTAACTGTAGTGTTACGAGCAATTACAACTTTGCTGTTATTAGGATCTACGTTTGGTTTCATATTTCTCCATAGACCGTCGGCACCTCCATTTATGGCGAGAATTATAAGAACAACAGCACAAAAAGCTGCTACTGTAAGTATGCCTCCTAAAATAATAAGTATGTTAATAAATTTGTTCATATATAATCTTTAAAGGTGATAAACCTGTGACCAAGCGCCTACTTTGCAGTCGTTAATCGTTCTCATTTTCCAATATCCTCCAAACCAACCTGCTGGTGTGCCTACTCCAACGTTTTCATGTCCATCGTTTGCCATAATTAAATGGAAAGGCAAAATTATCGGTGCATATCCAAACTGAATTTCAATTTTATTGCCGCCTACCGCAGACCATGTTATAGCCTGCGTGCTAGGATTAAAAGAAGACCATGTTGGCAGTGGGGGTTTTACCGCTAAGCAACGTGTATCCTTTTTAAATGTTTTATGGGCTGCGCTGCTAGATTGCGGAGTATTAGTATCGTGAAGAATATCGCCAATATCAATCTGACTTAAGTAACCATCACCAAAGCCATCATCAGTAATACCTCCTATTACATATATCGAATAGTCGTCTATTACATTTGTTGCAAAAGCCTCGGCCACTGGAAGCTTATTGCTACTGGTTGTCCAAGAGACATCTCCATCGCTTATTGTTCCGATATACACCCGATCGTTACGATCAAGATCCGTCCAACCTCCCATAGCGTATATGGTGCTTCCTTTTATTACGGCTGTTTCGCAGGAGACACCGTCTGGAAGATCGTTGTTGCTTGTGGTCCAAGTGACATCTCCGTTGCTTACAGTGCCGATATATATTTTATTACTGTGGTGACTACCCGTTTCTCCGCCTATTAAATAAATTGTGTTACTGTCTAGAACACTAGCTGGATAAGCTAACGGTACCGGGAGATCCTGCGCACTTGTGGTCCATGTGATATCTCCATTATTTATAGTACCTAAATATACCTTTGCACTGTTACCCACACTATCGTTGCCGCCTATAAGGTATATAGTATTACCGTCTATTATGCTGGTTGCATTCGCCAGTACTACGGGAAGATTATTACTGCTTGTTGTCCAGGTTACGTCGCCATTGCTTATCGTGCCTATATAAACTTTGTTGAGAAATCCGTCTTCATTTAATCCACCTAAAAGATAGATTTTATTACCGTCTATTACACTTGTTGGAAAAGCTAAAACTGAAGGAGTAGTATGCGCACTAGTAGTCCATGTTACGTCACCGTTGTTTATGGTTCCAATATATACAGCATCCGTGTAACTATCACCTATATAACCACCCATAAGATAAATATTATTTCCATATTTAACGCTTGTTGAATTGGATATCGATATTGGAAGAGTATTGGTGCTGGTAAACCATTGCACATCAGGGCTTTCGGCAAAGCAAGTGTGTGTAGCAAAAGTTAGAACAGAAAATATAATTAGTAATGCGGGTATTAGACTAGCAGGTTTTTTAAGCATACTCTATGTTTAATGTTAGTTATGTGGGGTGGTTAAGTCAATAAGGTTTTGGTTGTTTTGTGTAGCCAGCTAACACCTTGGGGTGATTATAGTATATATTATTTATATGGCAGAGTTCATGAAAATATTAGACTTTAATAATGTAAACGAAAATGGTGGCATCGAGGATTTTCGTTCATATATTGGTCATCAAGAATCATTAGGAAAAATAGAATTGGGATTTGAGAGAAAAGAAGGCAGAGGCAAGGAATTTGTAAGAGTTACGCTCCAAAATGGAGAGGAGGCTCGTGATGTTGGTACATATTTTGCAAAACAATTCGTCCGTAAGGAAGATGCTTTAAAAGAAATAAAAAAATGCTGGTACTTTGAGAAGTACGGTATTCCTGTACCAACAACGCATAGGTATGTTGAACAAGATGGTAAACACTATGTTGTTTATACAGACCTCACGGATGGTGGAAAAAATGAAGTATGGTCAGGAAATAACCTTACCGAAGAAAAAAAACGCCCTAATTTAACAGAGGAACAATTTGAGGAAGTCGCGTATCAAATAAGAGATATTTCCGAAACGGCAGCTTCTAGAGACTTCCTTATAAATGGAGACGCCTATTTTATTGTTAAAAAACCTGATGGCTTAGTGAATGTAGTAGTGGGAGATCTTGGTTATGGTGTTTCCGAATATCCTGTTAGTTCAGAAATGTACGATGCTAAAAAAAATAATATGGAAGAAGCTGAATGGATAATTACGTGTATTAAAGGTGATTAAGGTTGTTATCTGTACGTATTGGAAAGAAGCCGACCCGATTGTTGATGTAGCAACCAAGAACACTGACGTGTTACGATGCTACTTGTCTACAGTCTACATCTTACTGTAAGCACTTTTTCTGCCCAACGAAGTCTTGTAAAGGGGTCTGAAATATTAGGTAAGCTTATACTTAAGTCTTTGAGTTGTTCTTTCAAAGCTAACTCGCTATCTGTCAATGTTGTTTTATCAAAATCTTTTATAGCGTGGGTAAGGAATTCACTTACAGAATCAGTGGGAAGTTGCTTATGCAAGTTTCCTGCAGCAGTTACTACCCTAAATAAGTCCATTTTTATCGAATTTAATATAAATTGTTTATCTCTCATAATTCAAGGAAACGTTTAGTTAAACCTTCTAATTTATTCCTAACTTCAGCATCCATAATCTCATAAGTATTTTTGCCTAACGCAGGTTTATAGTTACTCATTGCCATATACTCTACTTCCTTTGTACTAACTCTATATCCCCCACCATAAAGGTCTTCCTGTCTACTGCCACCTTGCACTAAGACTTCTTCGCAGTCAATATGGTATTCACCTCCCACAGCTAATATTTCATTTTTATGAAAATTAATTTTACTGGCTGGATGTGGAAGTTGGGTTGGCTAATTTAACAGGTTTCTGATCGTTTGGAAGTGATGGCCAGCGAATTGTTAAAAACAGACAATCTTCCTCAACCGTCCAGGAATGCGCAGTGCCCGAAGGATAAAAAGCATAATCACCTTCTTTTTCTAATGTGATTTTTTGATCGCCAAATATAAAAGTAAATTTTCCCTTAATTAATATGCCTAAAGAATGTGCTTCACTATTTTGAGCTACGACTTCCTTGTTTTCGCCCTTTTTGTGTACTCCCCACTTAATTTCAACATTACCTGTTTTAAAAGGTGAAGTATCTTCCATGAAATGACCCATAATCCATCCACGATGTGAAGGCGATTCTGTATTAAAGTTTCCTGTGGTTATATTCATGAATATATTATAGCGCGGATATAGTATTTTTAAATGTTTGGCTGGAGTTGGTGTTTTTTGTTTGAAATTTAGCCAGTTTATGTCAAACTTAGTTATGAACTATTTTCGAAAACTATTTGAAGCAGCATCAAAAGAAGAACCAGTAGAGCAACCAGCAGTATCAAGAGCTGAACTATTGCAAAATGAAATGCTTACACTTACGCTTCGACGAGAACTACCTACCCGATTTGAATATAAGACATCTGAAGGTGAACACGTGGCAGTATGGTTTGATGCCCTTGGTAAGCAAACGGATGAGTTTAATCACGATAACTTCGATAAATTTTTAGATATTGGAAAATTCCATTTAATCCAGGAAAAGGATGATCATGATATGCAGGTTCTTATAAAATCTATGAGTCAACTGTTTGCTCGCGATTTAGGAACATGTGTAAAGATTAATGATCAATGGTTTGATGCAGAAGGTGCTATGGTAGATGCGGAGGACGCCGCTAGATTTGAGACAATGTTGAATGAACTTCCCCTAAGAAAATTGACAGTGGATTAAGTAAAGTTTTGGCTGGGGGACAGGGATTCGAACCCCAATAGTCGGGACCAAAACCCGAAGTCCTACCATTAGACGATCCCCCATAAGTAAACACTCACAAAACTAACTCGGCAATTATATCACCGAAATACGCATATAGCGCAAGCAAATCAGCAGCGTTTAAAAGTTACTTCACCACCGCCAACTCACTCATATCAAACGCTCTTTCATCAATCAAATTCCCAAACTCATCCAAAACCCTCAATTTATAAAACTGAGGTCGCAGATTCACAACACTTCCATTAATCTCGTATAAAACATCCACTTTTTCATTAACATCACTGGCGTCGCCACTCAAAGTTATGTTTAAATCCTGGGCAAAATTAACAAATGGCCAGCTAGTTTTAAAGCTCACACTTGGGTTTAAAGTAGCCTTTTGGATCTTTCCTTGCTTTTCTGTAAGTCTCAGCATAAAGTCCACGCCGTACAACTTGTCCTTTGCTACCACATCGCTATTATCTTTAATAATCAATGGTGCTTCAGGTGCGGTTCCAGCCGTTAAGTTAGTTATAGTGTACTTAAGCTTTGGTGATGCATTTAAAAATAACAAATATATTCCAACTCCTAAAGCAAAAGCTCCGCTGGCTAACATTAATATGGTTTTACGGCTATAGAATGTCATGCCACAATATTACCATTTTTGTTATAATTCATAAATGATGCCTCAAATGTTTAAGGCTACCTTGAAGCAAAAAACGACTTTATCTCCCAAAGCAACTGGACTGACCCTACAGTTAATTGAACCTACTAAAATTGAATTCAATCCCGGACAGTTTGTTAACTTAAAAGTTGCCGACGCTGTTTATAGGGCTTATTCAATTGCATCTCCGTGTGCACAACAAGATAAAATTTTCTTAATCGTTACAACAAGTCACGAAGGTGTCGGTTCTGAATATGTGCGAAATCTTCATATTGGCGACGAAGTTACGTTTATTGGGCCATCAGGAAAGTTGCATTTAAAAGAAAAACATTCTAAAGCTATTTATTTTTTCGCAACCGGTTCTGGTATAGCTCCATTTATTTCAATGCTTGAACAATTAGCATGTGATAATTATTCTGGAAAGATTCATTTGTTTTTTGGTGTTCGTCATCCAGAAGAAGTTTTATGTTTAGATGAATTAACAGGTTTAAAAAAACGTCTAAAGGATTTTACGATAGACTTTTATGTTTCTAATCCTCAAGATGATTTTATGGGTGTAAAAGGCAGGGTTACTGCGGCTATTCCAAATATTACCGATTTTAATGCGGACTTTTATTTATGTGGGCATCCTCAAATGGTCGAAGATGTTAACACTGCTTTAAAAGCTAAAGGTGTCCCCGACGAAAATATTATTTGCGAGGGTTTTACTAAGACCTTGAAGTAAACTTCAACCTCAAGCTATTACTCACAACCGAAACAGAACTTGCTGCCATAGCCATGCTTGCGATTATTGGTGACAACAATATGCCAAAGAATGGAAACAATATTCCGGCGGCTACTGGGATTCCGATGATGTTGTATCCAAATGCCCAGAAAAGATTTTGATTAATAATGCGTAGTGTTTTTCGTGAAAACTCCAGAGTATCTACAACTTTGTTTAAGTCACCGTTGATTATTACAATATCGCCTGTTTCAATGGCTACGTCTGTTCCTGTTCCCATGGCGATACCGACATTGGCTTGAGCAAGCGCTGGTGCGTCGTTTATTCCGTCACCGACCATTGCCACTACATAATTTTTATTTTCATATTGAAGTTGCTTAACTTTTTCAGCTTTCATTTGTGGTAGAACATCCGCAATAACTTTATCGATGCCAAGTTCTTTTGCAACGGCATTAACTGATATAGCATTATCCCCAGAAAGTATTCCGGTTAGTATTCCAAGCTTTTTAAGTTTGTTAATGGCTTCGCGTGAGCTTGGTTTTATTGTGTCCGAAATTCCAATAATTGCTGCTGCTTTATTTCCAACCGCAACTAACGAAACTGTTTGACCTTGTGCTCTAAGTTCGTCTGCTTTTTGGGATAGCTCTTGTGATACTTCTACATTTTTATTTTTTAATAAGCTGGCTGTGCCAATTAAAATATTATTGTTTTGAATGGTTGCTTGTACGCCTTGACCGGATATATCTTCAAACTTTTCTGGTTCTATACCGGTTGCCGACACATTTAAATAATTAACAACGGCTATAGCCAACGGGTGATGCGATTTCTTTTCAACACTAAGCACAAAATTATTTACTTCAGCTTTTTCAAATCCATCAAAAACTTCAAACGTTTTTACTTGAGGTTTGCCAACGGTAAGTGTTCCTGTTTTATCAAAGAGAACAAAGTTTATTTTTCTGGCAGTTTCAAGAGCTTCGGCGTCTTTAATTAATATACCGTTTCGTGCAGCCAAACCTGTTCCAACCATAACTGCTGTTGGTGTTGCTAAGCCAAGTGCGCAAGGGCAAGCTATTATTAAAATAGTTGTAGCTATATAAACAGCTAACTGAATTGGACTTTGTCCTGCTAAGATTCCTAATTGAGGTGCCACAAAAAACCAGAACAAAAAAGCAAGTGCTGAAATTCCAATCACAATAGGAACGAATACTGCAGAAACGCTGTCTGCGATTTTTTGGATTGGTGCTTGTGTTGCCTGTGCGTCTTGAACCATTTTAACGATTTGGGCGAGTAAAGTTTTATCTCCAACTTTTGTGGCTTTAAACATAAACGTTCCAGATGTGTTGATTGTTCCCCCAACCACGCTATCGCCAGCTTTTTTTTCGTTAGCAATCGGCTCACCTGTAACCATTGACTCATCTACAAAAGAATTTCCGCTCTCTACAATGCCGTCTACGGGGATTTTCTCGCCTGGTTTGATGATTATTACGTCCCCAACTAAAACTTGGGATATTGGTACAACAACCTCTGCGCTATTTCTAATTACTGTGGCATCTTTTGCTTGTAATTTTAGTAACGCTTTAATTGCGTCTCCGGTTTGTCCTTTTGAACGAGCCTCGAGTAATCGTCCAAGTAAGATAAAAAAAATGATAAAAACGCTGGCTTCAAAATATACTTGGGATTCTCCTGCTATACCTTTGAATAATGCCGGAAAAAATGTAACAACTGAGGAAAAAAGCCATGCCGAAAAAGTTCCCAACGAAATAAGTGTATCCATATTTGAAGCGCCTACTTTTATAGCGGTTATTGCGGACTTAAAAATGTTTTTACCACCGATAAATAACACGGGTGTTGCAAGTAAGAACTGAAGTATGTTTAGAATAGAAATTCTAAGTGGTATAACCGCGCATTCTTCAATACATGCGGGTTGAGGTAAGTTTATGTAGCCAACTAAATCAGCTAACATCGGTAAACCAAGTTTCTCACCAAATGCCATCCAAAACATAATTAGTAAAAATGGAAAAAGTGCTATGCCTACAAAAGTTAATGTTTTTTTAAGGTTTTCGTATTCTTCCTTTTTCATCATTTCTGCGTGATTGTGCATATGTCCGTGACCGTCGTCGTGCATTTCCATATTTTTGTTATCTAAAAGTTTGTAATCCCCTACCCTTTCCACAGCTTTTTTTAAGTCTTCAAATGAAACTTTGTCTTTGTCATACTCAACCGCCATAGTTTCTCCGGCAAAGTTTACATATACTTTTGAAACTTCTGGAATTTTACAAACCGATCCTTCAATTAAAGCTTTACATGATGCGCAATGAGTTCCTATAACGGAAAATGTTTCTTTTACAATGCTCATTAATTTACCTCCACTGTAACAGGAGGAACCATTCCCATGATACAAGTAATCTTAAAGGTTCCTTTTTTCTGTGGAGTGAATTCGAATACATTTAATCCTTGATGCAAAGTAACTGAACCATCAAATAGTCCTCGACCTACTACTGTTGTTCCACAGCCGGTCATTCCATTGTTAGTAAAGTTCCATGTTACTGGAACACCTTGCTTTAATTGTACATTGTTTGGTGTGTATTCAAATCCACTTGCTTCCATAGTTAGTATCTGATTTGTTTTTATTATTGTGCTTTCTACTTGTTTCGTTTTGCTCATACTAGACTTTAGGTTGCTCAGGCTGGTAAATCCTAAAACATTAAATTGAGAGTTAATGTTAATAATTGCAAAAAATATGACCAGTATTCCGGCGGTATAGCTGAATACTTTTGAAAATGTGTGGTTTGCATAAAGTTTAACACTTGAAAAACTAATAAGGGCTAACATTGGTAAGGTACCAAGCGCGAAGCTTAATAACATGAGTGAGCTTGTCTTAAAGTCTCCAGTTGATAGTGCCAAGGTTTGTACAAGAATGGTAAAGCCGCATGGTACAAAAAAGGTTAATGCTCCAACCAAAAATGGAAAATATTTTCCAGAAAAGTTGTTTTCTTTTGTTAAAAACTTTGGAGCTTGAATCTTTATTTTCTGTGCCCAAGATATATCGAGCATTTGTATTCCAAGCAAAAGCATTATTACAGAAACTATTATTGTGAAAACTGCAGTTGATTCTGCCGATAACTTAAACACGCTACCGACTGTTCCTAACATTCCGCCAAGTACGGCAAAAGAAGCAAGTCTTCCGGTGTTAAACATTATAAAAGGTACGGCTTTATTACTTGTTTTATTGTTTTCGGTCCAAGTTTTAGAAAGAGACAACAGTATGCCTCCGGTTAGCGCCGCGCACGATGAAAGTCCCGCTGCAATTCCAAAAAAGAAGAATGCTGGTAGTGATGATGTAGAACTTATTTGAAATTTACTTAATATTCCTATTTTTTCGTTAAGTATAAAAATTGCTGAAATTCCGGCCACAATAAATAGTGCTTTTCTAAATTCCGCAAATTTATTTTGTTGATGTGGAGTTGATGAAAATGTATAACCAAGGTCTTTAAATTCTGAGTTTAATTTTTCTATTGTTGGGATGTCTTTGGTGTTCTCGGCGAGGATCTCCACTTGTTTGGTAGATAAATGAGCTTTAACTTGCGATATTCCTTCATGTTTTCCAAGATTTCTTTCTATAAGATTTTCACAAGCTTTACAATGCATGCCTTTAACGTACAAAGTTGTATTTTCCATTTAGTTAAACCTCCTGTAATTATTTATACTTATAAATTCCCATTAATTCTTTTACTAACTTTTCTTTTTCACCATTTTGAGCTTGCTCTATTACGCAAGTTCCCAGGTGTTCTTCCATGATTTCAAGATCAAGATTTTTTAGAGCTTTTTGGACAGCTAGCGATTGCATGAGGATGTTAACGCAGTAGGTATCGTTGTCTATCATTTTTTCGATAGCACCAAGATGTCCTTTTATGATTTTTATTCTGTGAAGTATCTTTTGTTTTTTGCAGGTTTCGTGGTTCATAGGATTTCTTACATTTTAGTCCCCCCTATGGGGATACATAAAAAGTTATCACATATAGATGGCCGGCGCAATAATATGCTACAATGCTCCAAATAGACCTATAATAAAGGAGGAGAATATGGAAGGAAAAATAGTAATTCTTGAATTTATGGAATGGGTAAAGACACCTATAGGTAGTAAGGAAACTAAGAAGGTTTCAGAAATGGCCATATGTGCACGCAATTTTAACGAAGGTCAGACTGTAACTTATGGTGTCGCGGAATATGTGGTGCTTAAAGTAAACCACGATTTGAATGTGGACAAAACGTATGTCCAATTAATGCGAAAAGACTTGTTATAGGAGCTTAAAGTGGCAAAGAAACAAAAATTTGACTTCTTGTATTTTGATATTGGGAAGACGCTTTTTAATTACGATAACAGTATCGAGCGCATTTCCTCCAAACTGGGTATGGATCCCATCGTGTGCCAGAAGCTTTGGGAAATTGCTAACCCCGAAATGTATTTGGGGCATATGACCATGGCAACCTTTGAAAAATCTCTCACGGCTGTCTCCAAATACAAAGGCCCTGATTTTGACTTTATGGGACTCTGGATGGAGGGTTACACTTGTTTCCCTGGTATGTACCAGCTTCTTGTAGAGCTCACGGCGCATTATCGCATGGGCGTAATCAGCAACCTTTACGACGGGCAATTCAAAAAAGCAGAGGAAATGGATTTGCTTCCTGTAATAAATTGGGACGCACGAATTTTCTCACACGCCGCCCATATTGCCAAACCGGACACGCTTCTTTTCGAAATCGCGGAAATACGTGCACGGATCAAAACCAAAACCGATTTGTCACCAAATCGGATTTTGCTTGTGGATGACACTTTACAAAACATTCGTGCTGCGCAAAACAGAGGATGGCAAGTTTATTTATTTAACCCTGATTATCCCGACGCCTGCGCTAGCGAGCTGAAAGAAATGCTACTTCCGTAAGTGCCAGGGTGAAAGTAAGAATACCAAAGCAGGTTATTGTTGAAAAACACTAGCCTGCTATTTTTTTATTCTTTTCAATTTCTTCTTTAATCAATGCGTCTACCAGTTCAGGATTTTTGCGCGCTTTATATTCAATAATCGTCGATGAGTGATGCGCTTTATGATAATCCCAGCCCGTCGACATTAAATATCTCTCGTGAAGTTCATGAAGTAAAACAAAATCCATTTCGCTGGCGGCTAAGTCATCATCAAGCCAAACTTCATCAAAAGGAACAAAATCGTAAACAAAATGATGTCCACCTTCGGTGTAGTCTATAAAATATAAATCACGTACGATCTCTCCGTTAACAACAAAGACTTTAACAGCATCAAAACCTTTTAATTCTTTAACATATAATTCTTTTTTAAATTCCTTTGGCTTTTTCTCTACCTTTTCAATTTTTTGCATAAACGCTGATCTTTTACGTTGTATAGCTTCTTTCGCGTCGGCTTTAACTATCGCTTTTTCGTAAGGCATGCCCTGTTCCATTAGTAACCACTCTAAAAGCATGTGATCGATAAAATATGAATCTTCCGTTGGAGTTTTTTCGTAATCTATCCAAAGTTCGTGTGTAGGAATAAACGGAAACCTAAAATGTTGGCCAAAGTTTGTAAATTCGGCGTCCATGTTGCTTCTAATATATTTGCCGTCAACTCGCCAAACTGTGAAGCCATCTACTTCTTGAATTTTTTCTATGTAAGGTTTGTTGGGCATGATTAATTATTTAAGAACTACAAAAGAATTTAAAAAAGTATCAGCACCCTTTAACTCTTTTTCTTTAGACATTACTGAGACCATATAAATATAGAACATCGTGTCTCGTTTTTTGGCTATTAACATTCCTTTTGCGTAAACATTGTTTGGGTAGTTGTATAACATAAAGTTTAGTTGACCGTTATATTTATTTGCGTCATACGTAGGTGGTTCCGTGGAATTGTAGTCCTGATTACCCAAAGTATTTTTTAATATTGTTTCCAATAAAGCTTGATTAATTTCTTTTTTAAATGGCATAGGATAACCGAATGTTGTGACGACATAGGACTCTTTTAATGTTCCAAAGGAATAGTCGTTTCGTAAAACGCTGGTATCAGGTGAAGTTATACGTTGTTGTTCGGGTTTTCCGTTGAAGTTTGCAGAGAACCCGTCAACATAGGATGTGAATTTGTTATCGGAATCAATGGTTGTTGCTGGTGAACTTTCTGATGTGACTGTGCCTGCAGTGCTTAATTTATTTTCAGAAGTCGTATCAGTTGATTTAAGGACCCCTTTAAAAGATAAATAGTCACGTAAGCCAAACGCTGCAAGAACTAAAACAACCACTACAACTAATGCGGAAGTCCAGTATTTAAGTGCCAGAGTTCTAATTTTAATTAGTTGTAGTCGCATTTAATCAGTAAGTTCGAAGGAATTCAAGAAATTAGCAGCGCCTTTAGGTTCTTTATCGAATGACACAACAGATACTATATATACAAAGAATTCGTTATCTCTGGTTCTGGTTACAAGCATACCTTTTATGTATTCGCCTCTTGTAGAGTTATACATTAAAAAGTGTAAGGTGCCGTTACCAAAATATGGATCAAAGGTTGTTGGTTCGGCAACTGTAAGGTTTTGCGTTGTTAAAACATTATTCAGTATGGAATCAAGAGATTCTTTAGTTATATCTTTTGTAGGAAGTGTTGGGTAAGTTAAAGCGATTATTGCGTAGTCATCACCCATATACGAAAGTGAATAATCCGTTCTTAATGCGTTAGAACCTGGTGAAGCTACCTGGTTTTGTGTTGGTTCACCGTTAAAATCCACTGAGAATGAGTTAACATAGGACCTAAATTTTGTAGAACTGTCATCGGTTGAAAATGCCGATCTAGTTGGTACCGGAGTGTCGGTTGGGATTGGGAAGTTTTCGCTAAATTTGTCGGCAACAACTTTTGGATCCTTAGAATCCACGGTTATAACTTTTGTTTTACCGTTAGCGTCTATTCCGACGATTTTGGTCTTAAAAGCGTCACTAAGTACAGTAAATCCGTAAAAACCTACGGCTATAAATACGACTACGGCTAAAATAATTAATACGGTAAAGGAATATAAAGTTACATTAGTTTTTTTGGTCATTATGTTTAAATGTTAACGGGTATTAGCCTATATGTAAATAACTTTGCGCTCACCAATGATACCTATCACAAATCACAGGCAAGTCAGGCCTACTAATTATTTCTTTCATTAAATCATCACTGCCTTCAACATATAATACGTCGTTACCAGAAATAAATTGTTTTAGTTTCCCGTAAGTTTCCATTGAATAAAATCTTTGAGCACCATCTGTAAGTATGTCTGCGCCCAGCGACTTGTAATAATCGCTTAATTTTGGATTGCAAAATCCTATGGCGGTTTTAGCGTGTTCTTTTGCGTACTTAACCATTTCTTTTAGAATAATCCCTCCATAACCCATTTTTGGAACAAAGGATATCAAAGTTGCCAATCCTAAAACTTCGAATTCTTTGTTATCGAAAACAATTTTTACGTTGTGAAATCTGGCAAATGCCGTAAATTTATTTGAAGAGTCCTATAGCATAAAATACAGTTTTTCCCAATCTTCGTTTTCCGGTAATGGTTTAATTACACTTTTTGAATTGAAGTGTTTTACTCGCGCATCATTAATTATTTTGAGTTCTGGTTGCGTTAGCTCTTTGCCCGGTTTTATTTTAAGGGTGTATTCAGGCATTTTTTATAAACCTAATTTAGTAGCTATCAGGTATGTTACACAGGTTACTGTAGCCGATAACGATGTGCCCCATAATAGATCCACAAGTGTAACTATTAAGGGCCAGTTTTTAACGGTTGCTAAATTAGTTAGATCGTATGTTGAGTAAGTTGCTAATCCAAATAGTGCCCCCATTAAAACTGCCGATATCAATGAATGTTTAAGCAAGCTTGGCTCTATAACCAATAGAACAAGTCCCACAATAAATATTAAGTAAAAAATTAGCGCTGCAATTAAGTTTGGTTGTTCTGCCATTAAAAACCCAATGTGAGCTTTGTAAAATTTAGGAGCAACAAATATAAGCCAGACAGAGTCTATTAGTAATAATACTGGTAAGGCGATGCCGTATAGTTTAAGAAAAGTTATCATATGATTAAATGTTACTCCATCAGCTTAATTATTTCATCACACTGAATTTACTTATTGCGAAAATTTAGATCCATTAAGGCTTCCGTCATTATTGTAGCCTTTGCTTTCCCAAAAACCTTTGTAATTAGTATCACTTGATAATTCGATTTTAGTTATCCATTTTATCCACTTATAACCCCATTTCTGCTCGGCAACTAATTGAAAGGGAAAACCTCTTTCAGGTGGCAGTTCTACACCATTCAATATATATGCCAACATAATATTATTTTGAAGAACGTAGTCTAGTGGAAAGGAAGTTGAATAGCCGTCGGCAGCATAAAATATAATAGTTGTAGCCTTGGGATCAATTTGTGAGTTTTTCAAAATGTCTTTAACCAATACTCCTTGCCATAAGGCCTTAACACTCCAACCTTCCACACAGTTGAGAGTTACTACTTTTTTGTAATTGGGTAAACCGACAATATCATTGTAACTATATGATGTCGGCGATGTTACCAAGCCACTTACTTGCAGTTTATAAGATTCTTTATTGATATACTGCACGCCTTTAATAGAATTTTCTCTAAAATCATTTACGGAACCCAACTTCTCTCCGTTATAATCATTAATTTCTACTGCCGAAAGATTTATAACCTGTTTAGATCTTAGGTAGTTCGAAAGTAAAAATAGTGCACTTCCCAAGAGAAAAATACTACAGATAACTATAAATGCACGAAAAATCGCATTTTTAGATAGTTGATAGTTTCCAATAAACGCTTTAACTAAACCTTCTCTCTTTAAAATAAGGTGTACAAGAATAAGTGCGGCTAAAATTATTCCGCTCCAATCATGAATAACAGCTATTTTTGATGCTGGAAGGTAGTTATATATAAACAGAAAGTATCTTGCGAATTCCGGAAATCTTATGATGCCAGTGAATGCCAAAAATAAAGTGTCGATAAACATACAAACTATACTAAGACGTTTAATAATGTGCATACATTTATCTTAACATTTATATATTTTACAGGTTGCCAAATTAAACAATATGCTAAAATCTATAAATGCAAGATCCTACACAATCTCAGTCTAAAACGTTGGTAGAAAAACTTAATGAGTGGGTAGATACCAATCAAGAAACACCTACAGGTGTCAGTTATAATACATATTCAACTAATACGCGTGGTAAAGATACAGAAGGTAGTTACCTAATATATTTTCCGCCAACTTATGAGAAAGATGTAAACAGAAGATATCCTGTTTTATTTTGGCTCCATGGTGGCAATGGAACAGCACGTGAAGGTGTTTGGGCGACTCAGAATTATTCCCGTGCCATTAACGAAGGTAAAATACCGGAAGTAATTATTGTTTCAGTGCAAGCCTTACCTATTGGCAGATATTTAAACTCAAAAGATGGGAAGCAACCTATTGAAGATGTCATTATTAAAGATCTTATTCCACATATTGATAGTACATACAGAACAATTACCCACAGAGAAAACAGGTGGATTGAGGGAATGTCTATGGGTGGGTATGGTGCGTTGAGATTTGGATTTAAATATCCTGATTTATTCGGCGTGGTATCCGCAATTGCTCCAAGTATCTTGCGAAATCTAACTGAAGAACCCGAGGAAGTAGGCGTTTCGTTTGGAAATAGCCAAGAATATTTTGAAGAAGTTGGCCCTTGGCATATAGCGGAAGTAAACGCAGAAAAATTTTTACAAAATAAAAACAGATTAAGGATATTTATAGGAGATAACGATATCAGGCTATTACAGTCAGTACGCAATTATCATCGATTATTATCGGATCTAAAAGTATCAACCGATTATAAAGAGATTCCAGGGGCAAATCATATTTATGCTGAGGTAGCCACAAATTGCGGTGACGAATTTTTCACTTTTTGGAAAACAGCTTTAAATTAATTTGGTGGGCCCAATAGGGGTCGAACCTATGACCTTTCGGATGTGAGTCCATCGCCTCAATTAAATCTGGTGGGCGGTGCGGGGATCGAACCTGCGACCTTTCGGATGTAAACCGAATGCTCTAACCAGCTGAGCTAACCGCCCAGATTTAATTTAAACGAATGCTACCCAACTGAGCTAACTCCCCAAATTGCACAATACTAAAGACATTTTACCAAGATTATTTAAATTTGCACCATTTTCTGTTTAAATTAGAGTGTGGCAAGAAGAAAACAACGTGCTAAAGATAACGATTTTTTACTATTAACGCTTCCTTTTTTGGCGGTAGGAATTTTGACGTTTGTTTTTTTCTCCCAACGAGCCAAAATACAATTGCCAAATAGCCTTGCTGATATACCAAATACCCCTCTTATTGTTGAAAATAAAATGTCCGCTGCCGATATAGAAGCTGCCAAAAAGATTCAGGGTATGCGGGATGACTTTGCTGTACTTTCTACTAAGATCAAGCAGGAAAGTGGCGTTTACGGTTTGTATATTAAGGACGAAAATCGAAAAATTGATTTTAAATATAACGAATCAGGCGAGTTTTATGCTGCATCTCTATATAAATTGCCCATAGCTGCTGCAGCATTAAAAGCAATAGAAAAAGGAAAACTAACTAAAGATACAAAAATCACTTACCTACCATACGATTATTCTTCCGGTACAGGTGAAATTAACACATATAATTATGGTATCGAACTGCGAACCGAAGATGTTTTAACAGAGCTTCTAAAAAATTCAGATAATACCGCTCAAAGCATGATTTTACGTCAGCTTGATTTTAACTACGTCGAGGATACATTTAGTGCGTTAGTTCCTGATCCAAAAACAAGCACATATTTTAGATACAACACTTCCACGGCCTATGAAGTAGGTTACGTTGTAGATCAACTTTACTTTGGAAAATATCTAAATAGTGATAGCAAAGTGTTTTTAAAGGACACGTTAATTGGTACATCTTTTGAGGATCGTATAAGTGCTTACTTAAAACCGGGCCTTAAGTTTTCTCACAAAATAGGAAGCTGGCCTGAAACATGGCACGATTGTGGTGTAGTATATGGCAAATACGATCAAGTTGTAGTTTGTTTAATGAGCACCAGTGCTCCGTATGAAAACTTTTTAAACGTGTCCAAGCAGGTTGGAGAATTTATTTCTAAATATTATGAGTAGTACATTTCAAAGAACAATCGAAAATTTTGTATGTGAGAATTGCGGATACAGTGTTGAGGGAAATGGTTATACAAATCACTGTCCTAAATGTTTATGGAGCAAACACGTTGATGTAAATCCAGGCGATCGTTTAAACGATTGCAAAGGTTTAATGAAACCAATTAGTTTTGAAATTAAAAATGGCGAAACTATTTTGTCACAGAAATGTGTGGTTTGCGGAGATGTTCGTCGCATAAAACTACTGCCAGGCGATAACACCGAAGTGCTATTTCAAATTGGCGTCTAAACAGGCCTAAAAACACCCTAAATAACCATATAGTATACAAATAGGATATATGTGGTACAATGTTTTTGCTCTAGTGACGTTAGAAGTATTACGAGTTTGTCTCTTATGTATTTCCCGCTCCTTAGAGTTAGTTGTATGCAAGTATTTTATACAAAATCGAAGGGCGGTGATATTAAATGACCAAATTATACGTGGGTAACTTATCCTATTCTATGACCGATTCTACCTTAGCCGACGCTTTCGCCGCCTATGGAACAGTCGCTTCAGCTACTATTATAATGGATAGAGCTTCAGGAAGAAGTAAAGGTTTCGGTTTCGTCGAATTAGAAGATGACGCAGCAGCTCAATCAGCTATTAACGAAATGAACGGTAAGGATGTTGACGGACGCAAGATCTCAGTATCAGTCGCTAGACCTCAAGAAGATAGACCAAGAAATAACTTCAGAAGATAATCTCGTTACGCTTTGACGTCTGATAAAAAGGCCGGGCTTTTTAGCTCGGCCTTTTTCGTTGTGTTAAAGTATAGCCTCTTCAAGACTTTTGGATGTACGACCAAAGAAGTATGGTAGCCATGGTTTATACGATTTATATATCTTCAAATACGTGAATATATCTATTACAAAATTAATCAAAAATCCCAGGAACAAATAATAAATGCTGTTATGTGTAAGATAAGAAAGTATCAAGGCGATGCTTAAAAACTGAAAAGTATGAAAAATATATAAATGTGGCCTATGAAGCCTAAACTCATGCCTAAAAAACTTTATCATTCCCGAATAAGTATGGTATTTAGCCAAATAATATAAAACGTGGTCAAGATCGATAATAAACGAACCGGCAATTATTAGTATGGTTTGAGCGTATGAGAATCTGAAAAGTAAGGCTGCACCCAGTGGAGTTATGAAGTTTATCGCAAATTCGAGTAGGATTTTTTTGTTTAGTTTAGATAGCACTTCTTTTATATTACTATAAACGATAGTATTCTAAAAACATGCTGCATTTTATATTGAGTGCAATAAGTCTTCCTTTTGAATTCCTCTTTGCCTTTCTCGTATTAGCTTTTCCCTACTATGTTGTTCGTCTTCTACTAGAAAGAGAGAATGCTCAAAAGAATAAGAGAGATTGAGACTTAAATGAAAAAGAGTATTGTTTATCTATGGATAAGAACGATTATTCTTCGATGCGTTTTGTTGTAGGTGCATGTTTTGGTGGCGGGCTTGCGCTTGTCATTCAAGTAATAAATCTTTTGCATTTAAATCCATTTATTAAGTAATAATATTCAAGCGTGAAAAGTTTAGTCACCTATAAGTAAGGGATTACATGGTGGGAAGAGTGGGAGTCGGACCCACATAGCCGGTTTTTCAGACCGGTGCCGTGACCACCTTGGCTATCTTCCCTTATGGAGCGAGAGACGGGAGTCGAACCCGCGACCTTCTCCTTGGCAAGGAGACGTTCTACCACTGAACTACTCTCGCACGAATGCAATGAGTGCGAGTGCGCGACGAAGTCGCAACTCTCGCGAACTACAAAAGCTTACACATTATATTGATACCAGCCCAAAAAGTCCAGAAGCCAGCCTAAGAGGTACGTACATAGCTATTTTACCAGCTTCCACCGCCTCCGCCACCACCACCGCCGCCTGAGAAACCCCCACTAAAACCACTGCCAAATCCGGAACTTGATCTTGTCGCTGTAGCAGCTTGCACAGTGTCTCCCATGGAGTGTGTGAATGCTGTAATCAATAACAAATTCTCACCGTCATACCAATCGGCTTTATATGTGGAGATATCTTTAAATTTGCCCACCCAGATCTTTTCGCATCCAAAGGCTGTTGCGTAAGGTAGCAACTTTTCAAAAAACATTTGATTTTGAGCCTGAAAATCTAATTGCTCGGTTTGAGAGGCTAAAAAGTTTTTCAGAGATACTGCTTCGGAATATTTTTCTATACCTAAATCTGTGCGTCTAGCTGATTTACGACCCCAAAATATCGACAATATTGTTAAAGGTATGTTTAGACCAAAGTATAAGGATAATACGCTTAAAGTAGTAAAGAACGTATCAACTGTTGAAGGATTTTCCTTATAGAAGCCGCGTGTTTTTAAATCCTTCAGAACTTCTTTTTTATACGTAACAATGCTGTCCGAAAAAGCTGTGGGTTTTTTCAAACTGTTCATTGAAACTGTATCACTGCCAAATATGCCTGCAAAAAGTTTTACTTCTTTATCACCAATGCTTTCTCCAATTTCCAAATCTTTTATTTTTGTAAGGCTAATATCGTCGGTTCCTTTTTGAGTTATTTTCAAATAGCCCTTTTGAGCAAGCCAAATAATAAGTGCCACGACATCTCTGTTATCCATTGTAGAGTCTATCAGCGCCCCTACTTCTGCAGGATTAAGAGGAACACCTTTGGCGTCATTAGGTGGTTGAAACCATGCAGCAACTATTTTCTGCTTTTTCTTTATATTCATTTTTTCGCTGATTATGCGAAACAGAACAAATCCCGGAATAAGTAAATACCAGATGATTGATCCGATGCTAAATATAATAGTTTGTACAATTGTAAATGCGACGCCAGTGAGATCGTTTGATGGAACTGGTTCTATAACGGCGACTAATCCTTTTGGAAATCCTGCTACTGTTGATAGTCCCTCACCAACTGAAAGATCCGTTGCGGAATAATCGTATGTTCCAAATGCATAGCTTGAGGTGCAATCTTTGGCTTTACTTCCGACCACTCCTGTGTAACAGGTTGTATTTGTATTTTGAGAAGAAACTGATTTGGGTAGTACTACTTCTGACGTTGCATATAAAATTGGAACTGTCCAACCATTTCCTGTGGTATTCCAATAAAGTTCATCGTGGTCACTGAAATAGGTAATTGCTCCTGAAACAGTGTAGTTAATTACGTATGTGTGTAAGCCGGTAATAGTTGCATTCGGATCACCAACTTTTAGTGTTATCTGTCCCCCACTTTGCTCTGTTGTGTATTTATATGGACGGCCATAGGAATCCGTAATTGAAGTAACATCTATAGTTAGTTTGTATTTTTTGCCGTCACTATTTTGTTTTACGTAAGAAATATATCTGTAGATACCGTGTTTTTGTAAATTACCAAAATCGTAATCAATTGTTTCTGTAACTGCTATTGTTCCATCTGAGTTTACTTTTACTTGGGAATCAAAAGATGAAATATTTTCCGCCGGAGGAGTAAGTACATGCTTAGTCGTTTGCGCATATACAACATGGGAAGTAATCAAGGTAAAAAAAACAATACCAACGCTAAATGCGAATATTTTTAATTTCATTGTTAAATTATATATAAAGCCTGCGGAAAAAAAAGGGACAGTAATAGCTAAATTACTTATTTCTTTTTCTTTTTTGCTTTATACGTGCTAATGCCTAACAACGAATACACGCCACAATATCCCACTACACCAGTTATTAGTAACATAGTACCAAGAACAGCTGCTACTAACTGAACTGTGCCTGTTAAGAAGAACGCAGCTAAGAATAAACTCGTTACTCCTGCTGTGGTACGTATTCCTCTATCAAAATTACTTTCATTTACTTTCATTGTATTTCCCCTTAAATATTTACTTAATTAATGATACACATTTTTGTTATACTCTGTATATACTTTGAAAACATATCAATGAAAGACTACACACTAAGGAGAGTGCACCATGTCTTTTTCAAACGATTCCGTAAATGCAATTTGGAAAAGGTCTGGAGGGCCATTGGCAAAATGTTTTACATGCGGAAGAAAATGTGCCGATGGTTGGAATCTAGATGCAAGTCACATGGATCACACGAAAAATCATGATTACGATGATCCTACGCGAGGTCAACTTGAATGTCTTTGGTGCCATCTGACCAGACACGTTAGATATTATTATGAGTATTGTTTAAAGGAGGATAGTTCTAAGAAAAGGTTGAGAGAAAATCGTTATATGTGTCATGCATTGGTTATGCGTATTTTAGCAGGAGAAGATCGGCATGAGCGCGGACCAGTACCAAGAACACATAAAGAAATTAAGACAACAAGGAAAGAGCTTGTGGTTTTGATTGAAGCAGAGTTTAAAAAAGCAAGAAAAGCCGCGAAAAAGAATAACTTTAAGGAAAAACCACTTATAAAGGCGGAGGAGAAAATCTTAGAACTTTGCTACATGATCCGTTAGGTTAGTTTTAGTTTAGCAGGTAATAGCTTTTGGCTTTATCTGCTTTTTTTGTTTTCGTCTGCCACAAACTTTATGACCCGATGTAAAGCTTCAACCATTTTTTCTTTATTATTAGTAAATGTCAGCCTATACCAATTGCCACAATCTTTTGGCATATCAAAAGCTTCCCCTGGTGCCAAAACAACGCCTGTATTAAAAAACATTTTCTTAAAAAAATCGTATGTAGTACCTGTGTGGTCAATTTTTAAACCCATGTTTATTCCTGCATCAGGTACTATTGCTTTAATGTATGGGGAGGCCTTAAGTTCGCTTAAAACTAAGTCTCTATAATCAATATATTCTGAAATTGTTTCTTTTACTTCTCTAGTGTATTGAGGAAGTTCCTTGGAATAGTTGCCTATAATTTCAAATTCACGTGAGTTTTCTTTTTTTCTAGAATCATCTATATCGTAACCGCCTTTCATTAATGTTCTTAGCAAAATATCTTTAACTATAAAATTATCAAAAACTGTGGGCGGACACGTATATGATGTGTCTACAATCAAGTTTAGTTCGTTCATTAATGCTTCACTGCCAAGAACATATCCCATGCGTATTCCAGGGGCTGCACGATCCTTAGAAAATGCTTTAACTCGTATTATGTAGTCTTGGTTTTGGTTAACAGACCCAATATTTGGTACCGGTTTAAAACCCATGTCGTAAAATATTTCGTCAACAATTATGTAAATCTTTTTTTCGTTAGAAAGTGTAACGAGTCTTTCAAGTTCGGTTTCACTAAAGAATTTTCCAAATGGAAAGCTTGGGTTGGTTAAAATAATAAAACGAGTTTCAGAATCAATACTATTTTCAATGTCTTCTATTGTTGGCAAAAATCCTCGATCTTCTTTACCACAAACCTTTACGATTTTAAATTTCTTCCAAAGTACTCCTTCGTATACAGGGTATGCTGGTTGGACCAAAATGGCGTTGCCTTTGTATTTATAATGCTGAAGTAATACTTTTAGCGACATGGAAAAACCACCAGTAGAACTAAGCACCATAGCCACGTTATTTTCGGTAAACCGATTGATACCTTGAATATAGTTTTCGTATTTGGCTATAACATCCCGAACAAAAGGATTTCCTAGCTGGTGTGTGTAGCTGAAATAAGATTTTTTAACTGATTCACTTAAAACTTCTGTTAAACATGTGGGAATTGGAAACTCATCGCGATCTACGTCACCTCCACCAAGATGCATGTAAAACCCAAGTTGTTTTTGAATTTTTCCGGAATAGTCTAACCAATCCCTAATATATTGGTGATAGTATCGAAAAGCGTAAGGTACACGATTATCTAAAATCGTCGGTGTATAAGAACCTTTAAGAGGTTTATTCATGTTTAATTTCTAGTTAATTTGATCAAAGACCAGAGATTTATCCAAGTTTTTAGGATCCCTAATAAACGCTATGGCCTCAGTTGTGCTTAAAATAGGAATTAAATATTTTTCACGTTCATCTAGGGCAACTCGTGGACAAAGTGTTGAAACTAAAATATCAAAATCTGTGCTATTAATCGAATCAGAGTTAAAGAAATCTACCAGCACTATATCTGTTATGTATCCGCCTTTTTCATATTCTTTTTGAAGCTTTAATAATGATTCCATGCGAGATTGCCCAAACTTATTGCTGATTATAAAACCAACCTTTTTAGCTTTTTTAAGCTGCTGTTTGAGCGCTGTTAGTTTTGTTCTGTGTAGCTTCAGAAGTTTTTTATACTCATAAATATTCGTATCTCCTGACACCGGATCAAAGCATATAACATCTTTATGGGTAGCTAAAGACACAGGTAAAGCGTGAAAACCTCCGCCTTCAAACATTACAAACACGTCTACTTTGTCCATAACTTTTGTGGCCGAAGATGGATTACATCCTAAAACTTGACCTGCAAATCCAACGCGATCAGTACCTTTACCAACGAAAACATTTATACCTGCTGCGGTTAAAGCTTTTTTAGCTATTGGAACATTTTTAATATATTGAACTGAGCTTATTAATCCAATGTTTTCAATTTTATTTTTACTTAAGTAAGCCACAGCTTTTGTAATTTGATCGTCGATACCGATTTTCATGTATAAAGGTACATAAACAACTTTAAATTTCTTTGGGAGAATTCTATTACTAATAGCAACGTTTCCAAAGTGAATTATTTTATTAATGCCTAATGTCTCGAATTGATAGTACTTAATGTCGCAAGCACCAAAGCAAGTGTCACCGGATAATATTATCTTTGTATTAAGAGATTTTTCCAGGTATGCGATTAAATCGTGTGAAAACTTTTTTAATCCTTCAGGGATTTCTAAGCCTACTAATGCATCTTTTACAGTACCAAGCTCGGTTTTAATTCTATCTATTTCTAGTTCGTATTTGTCTAGGAAATCCTCAAAACTCTCGTAGTCGGGATGTAAACGATTAACAAAAGGCTTAGAAGTATGATGATAAGGCTCAATCATTGGGTGTATTCTAGCACAAGATGTAAAGAGTTACTTAATGTTGTACCAACCGTCTGGAAACAACGAGTTTGAAACAGCCTCTCCGTATTCTCCTGTTTTACAATGGTTAATAGGTTGAAGCTTTATTTTTTGCCAACTTTGCACGCCTTGTAGAAATTCGCTTCCATCATTACTAACATTGGATATCTGCCATGGAAAGTTTCCTGTTCCGTCGTCTATTTTTATATTAACCTTATCAGCGCCATACTGTGTCCATGTAAGGAGCATTCCCGCTTTTCCTTCTTTTTGTGAGGATTGAAGTTTAATCCATGTTGGCGAATATGGCTTTTTCCAAAGGCAACGTGTATCTTTTTTAAAGGTTTTAACGTTTGCACTTGCACGTGATTCGGTCACTTCTCCCCAATATAAGCTTTGTGGATTGTTGAATTCTCCTTCTGAATTATTTAAGCCATTTAAAATTGATGCGGTGTAGTTACCCGTGCCATCAGTTATGCCTACAGTTACTGGTTGAGAAAATTGATCGGGGTTATCGCCGTAGTTTAGTTGAAAATTTCCATTTGGATATAAAACTAATTCTGAGTTTACGCGTATAGAACTACCTAAAAAAGTATTTTCCCAACGTACAACAAATCTAGAAGAATTTGAATCAATATAAATGTCATCATTTGGGAAATCACCATTATATGTATCCATGTCAGCGTCGTTAACTAAGATTCTTTTAATTCCATCTGTATTATCCGTTATATCCATCTCATAGTTATCCATATTATCGTCATATCCTTCATCAGGTTGATCGCTAAAGGCAACGGATGAGTTTGATGTTACCCATATCTTATTGTAAGTTTTGCCATAAAAGGTAAATGGAAACGGAAGTGTGTATTCAAAAAATTCATCGTCTTCATGAAAATTTTGTGCTGTTCCCCCGGTAATAAATGATTGAGGTATTTGGTGTTCTACTGTGGTCTCATCGGCAGCATAGGCTAAAGGGCTAAGCGTGAAAACTGAAATTAGAGCTATGCTTAAAACGGCAGCAACTTTAATCTTCATAGCATAATAATGATAAAGTTTTGCTGAGAAGTCAACATGATAGATGATGCTATAATTCAATTATGACAAACCAAATAGGAAAACAAATAGCAAACGCAAATTTTGAGATTTATTTCGAGGACAAATTCTCTAAAGTTAAGTTCACAGACTACATAGGAAAATGGTTAGTTCTTCTTTTTTATCCCGCTGATTTTACATTTGTATGCCCTACTGAACTCAGTGAAGCGGCTTCCTTTTACGAACAGTTTAAAAACTTAAATGCTGAAATAATTAGCGTTTCCACCGACACTGTTTATAGTCATAAAGCCTGGCATGATTCATCTAAGGTTATAGCAACAATTTCCTATCCAATGGCAGCAGATAAAACCGGAGAACTTTGCAAAATGTTTGGTACCTATATCGAGGAAGAAGGTTTATCTTTACGCGGAACATTTATAATTGATCCGGACGGAAAATTAATTTCAAGTGATATTCACAGTAACGATATTGGCAGAAGCACCGAAGAAATATTACGAAAATTACAAGCAGCAATTTATGTTAGAGAAAATCATGGTGAAGTTTGTCCTGCTTCATGGAAACCTGGTAAAGCTACACTAAAGCCAGGTGTGGATTTAGTTGGAAAGATCTAAGTTATACCAGCCGTTAGGATATAAATCCAAAGAAAATGGATTGCCATAGTCACCTGACTTACAATGATTGATTGGTTTTATCATAATTTTCTGCCAGCTTTGTACATTTGGCAAAAAAATATGGCCGTCATTAGCTGTGTCTGAAATTTTCCATGGATAGTTTCCTGTGCCGTCGTCTATTTTTATATCCATTTTATCTGCACCAAATTGAACCCAAGTTAAATTCATTCCTTGTATCCCGTTATTAGTAGCCGATGTAGCAGATATCCATGTGGTTGCTTCAGGTTTTTTCCATAAACATCTAGTATCTTTCTTAAATGTTATTGAATTTTGAGACTGAATGTTTGAATCATCTGGAGCTATTTCAATTGTATAAATGATTCCGCGGTTAGTTTCGCCTCCTTGACTGGTCATACCATATAATTTGTTGTTATAAAATTTTACAGATCCGTAAGGAAAAGCGCCTTCCACAGTACTACGCACAAAATCATGTAATAGTTTAAAGTTTGTTCCATCAGTTTTGATCGAATAGATTACTCCAGCAGAACTACTACCTCCAAATACCGTAGTCCCATATATTGTATCGCCCTCAATATAGAGTGGTCCAAACCAAGGAGTATTTCCATTATTAAGATCAGATGAAAAATCATGCAAATCCTTAAAGTTATTTCCATCAGTATCTACAGAATATAGCGAACCTCCGGCTAACGCACCATCGTTAGAAGTAGTGCCATAAAGAGTATTACCTACAATTGCTAAAGCAGCTTGGGGACCGGTACCATAACTAATGTTATTAAAATCGTGCACTATTTCAAAATCAGTTCCATCAGGATTTATAGAATATACTACACCTAAGCCTAATTCTCCGCCTCTTGCCGCAACCCCAAATAATTTTCCTTGATACTCAACCAAACCACCAACCGGGTTATATCCATCTGCAGCATTATTATTTGCAAATGAATAAACTACCTCAAAGTTCAATCCATTGGGATCAAAACGATACAATGTACCAACATCGTTAGCACCGCCAGAATAAGTAGTTCCATATAATTTATTGCTATAAAAAATTATGCTACCAAAAGGTTGTGCGCCATCTCCGACAAACGCACTAAATGAATGCAGAACTGCAAAGTTATTTCCGTCAATATCAACAGAAAAAATCGTACCATAAGGATTCACGCCATCCATGTTATTTACACCATATATTTTCCCATTGTAAATTAGTGGATTTCCTTGTGGCATATCACCTTCACTAGCATCTATCATACTGTGAATCGCGCTTACATGATTATTTGAAGGATCAAATGAAAATATTGCTCCCACATAATTAGTGCCGCCATATTCTGAAAAACCATATAAAATTCCACCTGATTCAGTAAGGGTACTTGTAGGATTAAAGCCATACTGAGACTCATCAGTAGCAAATGAATGAACCACGTTGTAGGTATAAGGGTAAGTTGTTACATTCACAGTATTTCCCGCTGAAACATCTTGATCTGTTAAAACATCGACTTGAACTCTATAGTTAACGCCGTTTATAAATGTTTCGACTACATGACAAGAAAATGTATAAGGATCAGACCCTTCAAAAGTACATGAACCCATATTTGGTAAAACGTAATAAGAACTTGTATCCAAGTTATAAACAGAATATTTTACAGAGGTTACGTTACCTGCATTGTTATATCCGCTAATTGTTCCAACAATAGTGGGGTGTGTTTCTTGTGAAAGATCTGAATTGTGAACATTACTAACATCTATGTATGGTTGACCGGAATTTGTTCCATAATATCTTGCTACAAAATCAAGTTGATTGCCTTTTAATTCAGCTTTTGGAATTTTTACCTCGCAGGTTTGGTGTTTATAGCTAACTTTACTAGTAATTCCAAAGGCGCATTTTCCATACGTATCAGTGTAGTCATCAATTCTATATTCTTTTTGTAATTCTGCTGTAGCCGGGTTTTGTGCAATAACTTTTAGCCAGTCAGAACCGTATTCGTTTGTATTATCACCTGTAATATCAAAGGCCATGTAAACATAATCAGAATCGTCTTTCATGTAAATATAAGTTTTAGCCGATGGATGCCCTGTGGTTGAATAAAACATTGGTGAATAGTCGGCATCAACTTTTCCGTCAACCTCCGTAAGTAGTCCATCAACATTTAGCGATCCGTTATTTTTAAATGTGTACGATTGATAAGGTGTTCCCCAATCAGGAAATCTAAACGCATTTATTTCATACGATTCATATTGGTTTGCCTTTAGTGTTAAAACTGATTTACCTTTACAAACACTCGGGATATTCCAAAGTAGTTCCACCGGCATATCATGATTAATAATAACGTTTTGGTCATCGGCACTGATATCGGCTAAAACGCTTTCGCCTGATTGTACATATTTTGCATACTCAGGTGTGATTGTTTTACCGCAAGCATCCAATTTTATTAAATCTATATCAGCGTAAGTTGTGTTCTCTTGGACAATTTGAATTTTAACTTGTCCGTTTTTTGGTGTTACAACAAAGGTTTTTGTTTGATACGTGATTGTAAAAGGCTCCTTATAAATATCTGTCCATTTGCCGTCGGTTTCTTGTGAAATATTAAAAGTACCTTGTGCTGCTTTGACAGCGGGAAAAGAAAACAAAGCCATGATAAAAACTAATGCCAATGAAGCTCTCAGATATTTAAGCATTAAGTAAATGATAGTTAATATGTGCGTATGTGTAAATGAAGATTTATCGCTTTAGCTCAAGCTCACTAATCTTCTTAATAGAATCAACAAATTCGCCTAAGTGACTTACTAAAATCACAGGACCTGCAAAGTTGTTTATGGTTTTAGCAATAACAGGGATATGTCTAAAGTTAATATGGTTAGTTGGCTCATCTAAAATCAATAACCCTGGTTGTTGCAAAACAAATCGCGCGTAACAAAGTAATCCTTTTTGACCTTCGGATAATGTACCAATTTTGTTATTTAACATTGCGCCGTTTAATAAAAAAGCTGCAGCCGTGGCGTAAATTTTCTGACCTATTTTTTCTTGGGCTACAGAATACAACGAATCATAGCAGGTTTGATCAAAATCTAACTCTGAAAAATCCTGACTGTAATACCCTACTCTTATTTTTGGATTGATATCTGCAGCATCTCCGGTTAGCATCGCTTTTAACAAGGTGCTTTTTCCAATTCCGTTTGGGCCTTTTATTAAAAGTCGTTCACCCTTAATAAGTTCACGTTCGATTGGGCGTTTGATTTTTATAACGTATCCTACAAATTCCTGAGATGGAATTGTAAAATCAGGAATAGTCTTATCTTCTTGGCGCATAACCACTAGTTCTTCACGGTCTTCGGCAATGTCTTCTCTAATTCTTCGAGCAAGGTGACTCATGGCAATACTTTTTCCACCAAGCCTGTTAACTTTTTCAAATCGTTCTTTAATACTTCGCTCAAGACGTGAGTTTAAAAATTGGTCCCTTTCTAGCTTTGCGGCAATTTCTTCCAAAACGTCAAAATAGTTACCGTCAAATTGTTCAACCTTTTTGGTATGACTATCAAGATTTAAAACACCCTCAGTAAAACTGTTTAAAAAGTCCGCGTCGTGCGAAATAACAATACAAGTTTTTTGATAGTTCATTAAAAAGTTTGTGATGTGCTCAATACCGTCTTTATCCAAGTTGTTTGTAGGTTCATCTAGTAGCAAAATGTCGGGTTTTGAAAAAATAGCGTACGCAAGCAAAAGTCGAGCTTTTTCGCCGCCAGAAAAGTGTCGCACCTTTTTGTCCATTGGCGCGTTAAAATTTACTGCGTTTAATACCTTAACAATTTCGCCTTCAATTCCAGCTTGTATGTCGGTAACTGCTGTTTTAAAAAAATCTACAACGCTGAGGTCAAGTCTTTCCTCAGGGATCATTTGTTCAGCAATTCCTACTGTAGCCGAGTCAGAAATGCTTATTTTGCCACTTGTAGGTTTAAGTTTGCCTAATAACAACTTAAAAATTGTGCTTTTTCCTGCACCATTCTGCCCAATAATGGTTACAATCGAGTTTTTACGTACAGTTAAACTAGCCTCGTCTAAAAGAAGCTTTGTTTCGGAATATCCGAAGGAAACCTGATTAAATCTGATTATTACGTTATCTTCGTTCATAGCAAGTAGCTATTGTACCAAATCTATGGGTTATTGGATATTAAAAAGCGATAAATTAGGTTAAAGGTTTCGTATAAGCTTAGTTGCCTTATTCAGTGTAACGCAACAAAAAATCCGAATATTCCCTTAACTTAGAAGAAAGTACACTCTTATCTTGAGTTTTTAAGTAATCAAACAACATGGAGTATGTATCGTCTCTGTCTTTTTTAAGCGCCAACCATTCTTTTCTAAATTCAGGATCCTCATGCATATAGTTGCGAGCTAAAACGGTCATTTCGTTATCGTGATCGAATGAATCATACACACCATCAATCTCCCTGTTCAAAAATTCTGCCAAGAAGATTACTTCACCTATTTCAGGAACTGAGGGATTCTGAGTTTCCTTAAGTTTAGTAATTTTTATTTCTAATCTTTCCAATAACGTGTGAAGATAGCCTTTACTATCTACAATTCTAGATTTAACTAATTCAAGAGTTTTACCTTGAAGGTCTTCTTTAGAATAATTTTGCGTAGTTAAATCGTAAGCTTTTTTTTGGAATTCATTTAATGTATTTTGCATGACTAAATAGTACGCGTTGCAGTTTCGCTGGTCCATAATTAATTTGATGGCCTATTAACGATCTAATGAGAATTTCGGGTAGTACTTCATCTTATAATCTGATGCTCAAACCATTGTTCTTGGAAATGAGTTGCTTTTTCTATTTCAGCGTCTGTAAGCTCAATGTTTTCTGGGACAACTACCAGTTTGTCGTCATCATCTTTAAGTCTATGCACTATAGCTATAACTTTTCCTTTGGCCGTTTCTACGGGTTCATTAATACCTAGGAAATATGCGTCCAAATCTTCCCCATCAGGTGCTTTAACGTCCTTTATATATCCATAATTTGCTTCATATTTGAACCCATGCTTTGGATGTAATGAACCCAATTGGCGGTCTATTGTAAGTTCAACCTCTTTACCTAGATATACCTCGGCTAATTTTAGGGATTCAGATTTTTGGATTTCATTCATAGTTGTATCTTATCAGAAAAGAGTCACTCCTACTTTGTTTAAGTGAAGAAATGTTGGTTTGTCATTGTTAAAACTATGGTGGGCGAGACAGGACTTGAACCTGCACGGGTTTTACCCCATAACGACCTCAACGTTACGCGTATGCCATTCCGCCACTCGCCCACGAACACTAGCGATTATATACAAAATTAGGCTAAATGACGAGCCTAAGTTTAACTTTAGTTTGGTGCCAGAGGTGGGACTTGAACCCACATATCCTTGCGGATACAGCCTTCTGAAGACTGCGTGTCTGCCATTTCACCACTCTGGCGCGAGTATTCGAGTGCCAGTGCGCGGACAAGGTCGCAACGCTGGCTAAAAACTTAGGCTGACCATAAAAAAATCTTAAGATCAGCCCTTACCAAAATAATGTCATCGTCTCCCCGTTTTTTTACCTCGAGTATTTCCACTTCTGATTACTGCCGAATGTTCTATCTTTGAATTTCTGTAAACCAATTTCTGACGAACGCCTATGGTTTTACTTGCAGCAGCTTGATCACATTGTGGCAATTTAGTCGACATAAACTCTCCTTTGATAGATTTTCGTACATCATAACATAAGAAGTTCGTTAGGTTTACTGATTATAAAATCGGGATTAGATTGCTTTAATACTTGCTCACTATTTAGTCCCCAAGTTACCGAACAAGCGTGAATTCCGGCTTTTCTTGCGGCATCAATGTCGCGAGTTTCATCACCAATATATACAGTTTCCAATGGGTTTAGATTATATTTTTTGAGAACACGCCTCAGTACTTTGTCTTTACCAAAAACATGAATTGAGCTGTCTACAAAGTCAAAGATTGGCATATTATTCTTTTCCAAAAACTTTTTCACAGGCTTTTTTCGACTGGATGTAACTATTCCAATAACACATTCAGCGCTTTTTAGGTATTCTAAAGTTTCTTTCATATCAAAAACAGCTTCTGAATTTGGAATTTCTTTGCTTAAACCGTTTAAGAACAAAAACGTAAAATAGAATAGTTGAATTTTTGAAAGGTGTAATTGCGCGTAAAGATCACGCGAACTTAAATTTCTTATTTCCTCGATACTTGGTAAATCACCTTTTATAATTTTGTAGCGAGAATTAATATCTTTCGCAACTGCCAACGACGTATACAACGTATTAGCAATAGTGCCGTCAAAATCAAAAATATAGTTTTTAAATCTTAAATCCACAAGTTTAGTCTACAACTTTTATGTCGACAGTTGTAATCTTTACAGGACTCACGGGTTTGGATTTTTCACCTTGAGGTTGATATGTAACTTCTGCTGTAGCGATTTTATCAACGGCATCCATACCTTTTGTTACTTTTCCAAAAATAACGTAGTTTTTGGGAAGAGCTGCATCTTTATGCATGATGAAAAACTGACTTCCGTTGGTATTTGCTCCTGCATTTGCCATAGCAACTGTACCTCTGGTGTATTCTCCATCAATAACTTCATCGTCAAATCTATAACCTGGACCACCTGAACCGGTACCTGTTGGGTCACCGCCTTGGATCATAAATCCTGAGATAACTCTGTGAAATATTGTGTTGTCGTAGAATTTAACATTAGCTAAAGCTATAAAATTATTTACAGTATATGGAGTTTTACTGGCATTAAATTGAATTGTTATATCACCTGCGGTTGTATGCAAAACTGCAGAGTAAGTTTTTGTCTTATCTATTGTGAGTGGTGGCATAGTTTTTCCCATTGGATTAAATGGTATAACTTGAGCGGTACTTGGGCCTGAGGTAGAACTGGAATCTGGACTAGAAGTTGGCTGAATATCTGTTGGTGTTGGCATTTTTTGATCTCCTTGAGAAGTTAAATTAAGTAAATTATCTTGAGATGCGCTAGTTTGCTCCACTGAATTGGTTTCTTTTGGAGTAGTGCTCGCATTGTAAATTAAGATTCCGCTTATGAGTAAAACTATTACGGTAAGAAATACTGCATGTTTCGTATTCATAAGTAACTATTTTAGCACAAGAAATTAGTAAAAATAAACGGGTGGGTTTGTAGCAATTCTGCGATATTTGACCTATAGCTGTAGTTGGTTTAAAATCGCTCCAATAGTTCAACCCAATTAAAAATGAAAGTGGAGGAGTTAAGATGGCAACTTTAGGTGGAAAAGAATATAAGTGTAAGGACTGCGGGCAGATATCGTATGAGCAAAAATTGAAATCACAGAGAATTTGGAAAAAATCTCAGGTACTTGCCTGCTTATTTTGTGGCAGTAAAAATCTGAAACTCCAGGAAGTCACTAATGACTGGTGCCATTCTATAAAATGTATGATCGGCGGAAATTAAATAACCAGCAACAATATACAATTAAGGAGATATGCAATGCTAGGAAAGGTCAGAAAGGGGTTTTTGTATGTTAAAATCCCCGGTTTCATATTAAACCGAAACCTAAAACATACGGCAACGTTATTTTTTGCACCATACGAAGATTTAAATGAAAAATCAAAAGGCACAATAATAACGATTGCGCTAATAAAGGATCATGAGTGCACGAGATTCATTAATAGGTGGGATGTTGCACCTGGCTACGGACTTTTCAAAGGTAATGGAATGATCCGCAGAGCCACTGATGCGGACATTCAGGATTTTTTGGAGGCACCAACAAAGGCGGCTTCTGTTTCTAATACGACCTGGGCAGAAAATGTGTCACGGTTAGTCGAGTTAGAAGCTGGAGAAAAGGAACGTGTAAAAAAAGTTGCTAGTGCCGTAAAGTTTGGGGTCGTGGTTTGAAGTTTTTTAAGTTTAGAGCTCTCGTATTTTGCTAAAAGTTATATGCAAATACGGGAGCTTTATTTTCATGGTGAGGACGGAGGGATTCGGACCCTCGACAAATCGGTTAAGAGCCGATTGCTCTACCACTGAGCTACGTCCCCAATCGAAACATTATAATACCAAAATTGCGTAAAATGAAGTAAAATGGCGTCCAATGGCAAACCAGATCAACTTTTTACAACCAAAAACCCGCGAAGCTAAGATCGAAGAGATACTTAATCGCTACAATCAGCCGGAATACCGCCTTAAACAGGTGTTCGAAGCTATTTACAAAAAACACGTTAAAACCTACGACGAAATAACAACTCTTTCAAAGGAACTACGCGAAGATTTTAAAAACGAGCTTGGAGATATACTAACACTAAAACCGATCGCCATCACTACCGACGAATTTACCGAAAAAGTACTATTTGAAACTATCGACGGAAGCAAAATTGAGGCCGTAAAAATCAAATATAAAGATCACACCTCATTATGTGTTTCTTCACAAGCTGGTTGCGCATTAGGATGTAAATTTTGTGCTACAGGAACCTTGGGTTTTAGAAAGAACTTGAGTCCCGACGAAATTTGCGACCAACTTCTCTACTTCATTCAAAAAGGTGAAAAAATAGATACGATCGTATTTATGGGTATGGGTGAACCTTTTGCTAACCCACAATTGTTTGACGCACTAGCCATGCTTACAGATCCAGATTATTTTGGATTAGGTCAAAGAAAAATTAGTGTTTCTACAGTCGGACTTATTCCCGGTATTCAAAGACTCGCAAAGGAATTTCCACAAATAAACTTAGCCTACTCATTACATTCGGCTTTTCACGAACAAAGAATGGAATTAATGCCAGTTGCCAAAGTTTACCCTGCCGAAGCAGTTTTTATTGAATTAAAAGATTATATTGAACAAACAAATCGAAAAGTTTTCATTGCTTACTTATTAATCAAAGGCGTTAACGATTCACCTGAACATGCTAAAGCACTGGCAGCTCTAATTAAAAAACAAGGTCCTAAGTCTTATCTTTATCATATTAACTTAATTAAATTCCATGAAAGTGATGTTGTTAAAGGAATGAAAAAACCCGATGAAACAGCAGTTGAACGTTTTAGTACCGTTTTAATGCATCGCGGAATAGCTTATACACTACGACAAAGTTTTGGTGAAGAAATTGACGCAGCTTGTGGTCAATTGTTTGCAAAGAATAGAAAAAAGTAAAAAGGTGAAAACGCAGGCACATAGTTATTTGTGCGGGATAGAATTTTTTAGGTTCTAGTTTTCACATCTCCCATTTAAAACATATTTAGGCTTTATTGGTGATGTTAGCCAAGAAATCCAGGTACCACTTTTGTAACTCGTTTCCCTGGGCATCTTTACCTGAAAACAAGGCTGTGTTGGCAACGTCAGCTAATTGCTTAACGCTGTCGGGATTGTTACGATCGAATGTGTCCGGGTCGTATCCAAGCGCACTGAACAATCTTCGCTGGGCCGTGGCGTCGAGTGTAACTTTGCCGGGTTTTATGGTTACGCCCTCAAACTGACATTCAGGTTTAAAACCATGTTCTGCGAGCCAACTAAGAGCCTGTTGAATTTTGTTGGCCTGCGTTACACCAATGATTCCCTCATTTTGATCCCTAACGATAACCGCGGCACAAATGGAACAAGCCATCTGTTCCATGAGCATAGGATTAACGCGTTGTCCTACAAGTATTTGGTACATCTTGCGCTCCTTTAACCTGCAATAACTTTTGCGTTTGGAAAGCCATGTTCCTTGAGCCAGGCGATTGCTTTTGCCGGTTCTTTGGTTTCGACAATCATTGTACCGGTATCCGAATTTGTGATGCGCGTATAACGTTGAGCGCAGCAGCGAATACAGCAGACATAAGCGTAGGAAGTTTTCCTCCAGCCTCAATGACTACTTCGTCTTCATTCATAACGAACCCCGTTTCTGGAAACCATATTTGCCGTTAAGCCGTTAGCCAAGAACCAATTTTCTGCCGTCTCGATGCTTTTAGCATAAAACGAAATCGTTCTTGCGCCGGCGTGTTGAAAGATTGCACCTCTTTCCACAACAAGCGCAAAAGCCTTGAGCTCTTCATTTGAGAGCATGCGATTAAGCGAAAACACAAATAAAAGCTTTCGTGTTGCTTTTTTAGCCATTTACTCCTCCTTATATTTATAAGATTTTACGAGATTATACTACTTGGGTTACAAAAAGTTTATCTGGTGCGCCTGGAGGGAATCGGTCACCGGTTCTCGCTTGCTAGCTCGTCCGTCGACCCCGCCTCAGTCGCCTTCGCTCCTTGCGGCTTTCTCATCCCCTGGCGAAGACAGCTAGCTACCACCTTCGGTGATATCTACCTGTCTGGTGCGCCTGGAGGGAATCGAACCCCCAATGACTTGTTCCGAAGACAAGTGCCTTATCCGTTAGGCCACAGGCGCATAATTTAAATTACATACTAACTAACGTCACCATTATACACGTCAAACTAACACGCTAGCTACATACATGCTAAAATAATGCCATGGAAAAGTTCAAAAAGATTTTGCCAATTATCTACGTTTTAACGTTGGTTTTAGGCGGACTTTATATAAATTCCGTACTTAAAGAGGGAAACCTAACAGTAGGTACCAAGTCCAAACAAACCCAAGAAGAAGCGCACCCCGCGGTAGCGTATCTTGACGTAGAAGACGGTAAATCTGTAGTTACATACCGCGTACGCATGGAAACTATCAATACAGTAAACGATTTATTGTTACAGCTACATGATAAAAATGGTTTTATGTTCGAGAAAATATCTTATACCTCGGGTACAGTTATAGACTTAGTAAATGGAAAAACTGCCCCACAAGGTTACGCATGGAAACTATTTATTGGTGACAAAGACATTACCGGAAATATAGAAAACACTGACTTGATAGACGAACAACATTACACTCTTAAACTACTCAAATCTTAAAGCTTCTATTGGATCTTTTTTACTAGCGTTAACGGCAGGATAAGTTCCGAACACCACACCAACGGTTAACGAGAACCCCAAGGCCAATACAATAGCCCACCACGGCACTTCCGCCCGGACAAACGACTGGACTGCAAAGGTGGCTAACCAACCTAATCCTAAACCAACCAGGCCGCCTAAAACGCTTAACAAAACTGACTCAATAACAAACTGTAAACCAATATTTCCAGACGTTGCTCCAAGTGCCTTTCTTAAACCAATTTCCCGCGTACGTTCGGTTACGGAAACAAGCATGATATTCATAATACCTATGCCTCCTACCAACAACGAGATTCCGGCAATAGCTCCCAAACCAACCGAAACCATGCTCAAGATATTATTGATAGAAGTTAAAATATCTTTGGAAGAAAACACGGTAAAGTCATCTTTTTTTAAATCTTTCATTAAAATAAGTTCAGTTTCTTTAATAACTGTATCAACATCTCCGGCATTTTTTGTTTTTAAAACGATGCTACTTATATTTGTAAGGTTAAAGGCATTTTCTGTGGTTTTAATCGGCATGTAAATACGATCGTCAAAACTGCTTCCCTTAGACGCAACAGTACCAATGACTTGAAACGTTTCTTTTTCTACTTTAATTCTTTCGCCAATCGGACTTCGTGTACCAAAAAGTTGCTTAACTACTTCAGATCCAAGTACGACAACACGCGCTTTAGCAGTATCTTCAGCATCTGTATAAAATCTACCTTTATCTACATTTAATGCCCCTATATCAACTACAGACTGCGTAGTTCCAAAAATTGTAGATAGATAAGTTTTTGTTTTATATGTAGCATCTTTGGATAAACGTATTGATGGTGCGATTGCTAAAACTTTATCGCTGGAGTTTAACTTAAGCAGGTCGTAATGTTTGTTTTCAAGTTTATTACTCGAATAAGCTTTGGAAGGATCGCCGGTTGTAATTCCACCGGGACCTACAATTACTGTATTGGAACCTAATGCGCTAAATTGATCGGTGATGTAATTTTGAAAACCTTGAACTACTGAAACCAACGTAACAACAGAAAACACACCAATAATAACGCCGAGCATTGTTAAAAATGAACGTGCTTTATTTAAAAGTAATGCATTAATTGCTGTTTTTAGAGTTTCAAGTAGGTGCATATAAGTTAATAAGGCTACTTAATTTTCAACTACACAACCATCGTGCATAACTATTCGGCGTTGCGCGATTTTAGCTAAGTCTTCATCGTGAGTAACAAGAATAATAGTTTTACCCTGGGCGTTTAAATCCAAAAACTTTTTAACTATTTCGTCGCCTGTTTTCGAATCCAAATTTCCAGTAGGTTCGTCTGCCATTATTAGTGCCGGATCATTAACAAGCGCACGTGCAATTGCCACGCGTTGTTTTTGTCCACCAGAAAGTTCATTTGATTTATTGTGAATACGATTTTCCAAACCTACCAACTTAATCATTTCCATAGTTTTGTCCATCCATTTTGACGCTGGAACATTGCTGTATTTTAGTGGGAGCATTACGTTGTCCAACACACTGGTACGCTGTAAAAGATTAAATGATTGAAAAACAAAACCGATTTCGTTGTTTCTAACTTTTGCTAATTGCTTTTCCTTAAGTCCTTTTGTGTTTGTTCCGTTAATAATTACTTCTCCGGAGCTTGGCGTGTCTAGTAAACCTAAAATATGCATCAATGTGGATTTACCTGATCCCGACTTTCCTACAATCGCCACAAACTCTCCCTGATTAATCAAAACAGACACACCTTTTAAGGCTTCTATTCTTTCTTCGCCTAAATCATATATTTTGTATACTTCTGTTGCTTGAATTATTGCTGACATTTGATTTAACCTAATCCTAGTTTAGTATTTGCGCGTTATAACCATCATCGATTTTTGCGTCTTTTTGTGGCACAACAATTTGCTCGCTGATTGGAGTCTTAACTTCGGTATAAACATCGCCTTCTAAACCGGTTTCAATATATTGTTTGTACAATTTTTTATTTCTTACGACCCAAACGTATGGTTTTTGATCAATATCAAAGAATATTTCATCGGCCGTAAGAGCACTAACTTCCGTTTGAGTTGTTTGCAAAATTATGTAAGCATCACCGGTCATACCAAGCTTAATAGAATGTGCAGAATCTGGTGTAACGTTGATTTTAACTACAAAGTTATCAGTGGTTGAATCTGCGTATAAAGGTAAGGTGTTAACTTTTCCTTTAAAAGAAAATCCAACAAAAGAATCCAGCTTAACATCAACGTCTTGACCTTCTTTAAGCAAGCCATAGTCTTCCTGACCAACTTGAATTTCAAACATGACATCATTAAGATCGGCTAACTTAACAATTGTTTCACCAGCTCCTGCAGTTTCGCCAGGGTCTTTTAATACGTCGACAATAGTTCCATCAAATGGCGCGTACAAAGATGAGTTACCAAGTAAAGCTTGTTGAGCATTATATGTTGCGTTTGCTTGAGCAACTTGCTCATTTAATTGGCGCAATTTATTTTGATAAGGTGTTTCACCTTTAAGGGCATCAACATTTTGAGCTTTTTGGTAAATAAACAGTTCACGTTGTCTCTCTAAAATATCTTTTGCACTTTTATATGCTTCAATAGTTTGAGATAGTGACGACGTGTCTAGGTATGCAAGAGTTTGACCACGCGTAACTGTATCGCCTTTTTTTACATACACTTGTGAAATCTTACCCATTCCAGGAAATGACATATCCGATTGATTATTTGATTTTATAGTTCCACTAGCAGAAACCGTTCTTGTAACAACTTTGTTCTCTAGTTGAACCTTTGAAACTATTGTTGTAAGACTTTTTGGTTTAATAAAAAAGAACCAGACTACAAAAGCAACAAGAATAATGGGTATGATTTTAAGTAATAATTTCCAAACGTTAAATTTCTTCATATTAAGTGATATTATTTTAGCATGATTAATATTTTTAAGTCACATCATCCTGTCCGACATGCCAAGAGTTTTAAATATGCTTTTGCAGGTATTTTTCATGCATTAATAAACGAACCTAATTTTAGGGTTGAGGTCGTTATAGTGTCGATAGTTGTAGCTGCGGGTTTGCGTGTGGGTCTATCAAACTTAGAATGGGCGATAATTGTTATTACAATGGGTTGGCTACTCTCAGCAGAAATGATTAATACCGTTGTTGAAGAAACGGTTGATGCATTTGTTCAAGAATTTCACGAAGCTGCAAAGATTATAAAGGATTTAGCTGCGGGTTATGTGTTAATAACAGCATTTGTATCAG